>Ga0116231_10002596_pt1 | contig 37776 bp, 20 predicted proteins | sample S1TSphgellanicum_2_FD_89695 | JGI IMG/M metagenome (GOLD analysis project Ga0116231, IMG submission 89695) | Host-associated microbial communities from peat moss isolated from Minnesota, USA - S1T2_Fd - Sphagnum magellanicum MG | ecosystem: Host-associated > Plants > Peat moss > Unclassified...
AAGTCACCAACTTGGTGGCTTCCTTGGGCTCATACTCATCCAACACCCGCATGACACACAACATGTCGTAACCTCCCACGCATTATTTTTCCCAGGTTTTTCCTAACATAAAGTGGATGGTTGGCCCACCCACACAAGGCATCTCATGCGCCTTCACTTTCACTTTCATGATCCCACTTTTGGAAGGAATCCTAACTAGTTTATTGTGCCCTTCTATGAGCACATTGTTTTGGGTGATGAACTCCATTCTCAAAATGCACTCAATTCCACCCAAGGCGGAAACCAACAAGTCCACCTTTCCTCTCCAATTTCCTAGTTGGAGAGGCATTTCTTTTGCTTGTGACGTAGCGGGATGGGGAACCCTATCTGCGAAATGCACCTTGATGGGTGCCTTGAACTCCTCCAAGTGGAACTCCATCCTTTTTGTGCTTTCCCGGGTTATGAAGTTGTGAAAAGCCATGTGTGCAAAAGACAACACATCTCGCTTAACAATCTTCCCCTTCAAGAAGATAAGTCGATTACATTCAGTTTGGGCTAGATTGGCATTAAGGGCAATTACCTTAGAGCCCCCATTCCCCGCTTTGGACTTGGGACAATCCTTGGAGTAATGCCCCATCTCGTTGCAGTTGAAACATGCTCCTTTGGGTTTCACCCCAACATCTCCCTTGGGTTGGCTCCCTTTGAGAGGAACCCCCTTCTTCACAAAGTTCCCCTTGGGTTTAAACCCCGCGCCTTGGAATTATTTGGGCTTATCCTTTGTTGGGCTTCCTTGCCCACGGTTCCATTCTTCGTCATGCCTTGGTTTCTTGTGAAGGAACTTGTTGTCCTTCTTCAACCTGGATTTTTCACTCCGCCCCACATCCGAAAAGCCTTCCACTTTCGTGATGGCTTCAGATAGTGAGGAGGGCCAATTTTCCTCAAGCTTTCACTTGGCCCAAGTTGGAAGTCCCATCACGAATTGGCACACATGGTCCAACTCATGCATGTGCCATATCTCAAGCATGAGTTCGGAATAAGCCTTCACATATTGCTTCAAATTTTCGTTTATGGCATTCAAAGTGTCACAAAGTTTGCACTTCGAGATGTAGTCGGAGTTCCTTGGAACAAATTCAGTCTCGACGCGTTCCTTAAAAAACTCCCAAGTGTAACCATGGTTTTTCCCTTCCTCTTGTCTCACTGTCCTCCACCATGTGGCAGCATAGTCTTTCAAGTAGGATTGGGCAAGCTCCACGGTCGAGTGTCGTCCAACCTTGGCGACATGCAAATATTCCTTCATTTCTGTAAGCCAAGCATCCACAACCTTTCGATCGTGGGCACCATTGAAGTTCCCGAGTTTGGCTGGTTGGAACCTCGCATCCTTGGATGCTCCTCCTTTGAAGGCCGCAACCAACTCACTGAAGTCGGGCCTATTCATTTTGAGGAGGACTTCCAATTGTTCTTGGGTGAATAGGACCGAGCTCCATTGCTCCTCCTCACTTTCGGGCTCATCTTGGTCCTCCCGAGTTCTTGGTTCCTCCTCCCCAATTGATTCCAGCAAGACTACACGATCTTCATTGGGTTCTTCCAACATGGTCTTTTGGGCTTGCTTCCGACTCTTCTTGGGTGCCATCCAAAACTCTCAAGAAGTAAACCGAGCTCAACCGAAGCTCTGATACCAAGTGACCCGCTCCCAAGTCCCTAATTAGCCCCAAGCTAGCACTAAGTCACTCAAGTTGCGAAAGTACGAAGGACTCGGGGCACGCTCCCAGCTTCCAGCACTAAAGGGGGTGAGAGGGGCGTGATGAAAGCTCCGGGATTAGACTAGGAAAAGGGACAAGCTTACTTAGTTATTGGTCCTGCATCCAAATCCAACCAACAAATTGGTTAGAACTCATTTTGCGCACTTTCAATGTTGGGAGAAGCCATGGGTGACCTTGGACTCACTTGACTCACCACGGCCCGAACTCGGGGGAAGCCACCACCTTCCCCCATATAGTATTCTCTGCAGCTCTCTGTCGCACTTGCATCCAAATGGTTCTTTTTCCCATGACTCCCAAAGTGGAGTCTCGAAACTGTCCCAGTTTGGACTCCCGGGACTTTGGGCGTCCATAACTTCTCGCCCCGAGCTCGGATTGGGACGAGGTTTGAACCAAAGTTGTAGCTCTCCTCAAGAGCTTTCCAGTTGTGTCACACCTACATGCACCGGGATCGGGTCGATTCCCGACTTTTAGTGGTCGGGAGTCAAACTGCCAGTTTGATTCCCAGCCTTTCTTTTGCCCATAACTTGTGCTGCAGATGTCCAAATGGCTCATGCAAGGCCATTTTGGACATTTACACTTAAAGACCTTTCCAACGGTATAAAAAACGCCTCAATGCAAGGTGTTTTGACCCTTGCAATCGTGTTCTGAATTTTTGGGAGTCTCGGGGGACTCCCAAGTCTTATTTTCGGGAGTGTGAGTGGCGATCTCACACTTCCCTCAAAGTGGGGTTGTGACACTAGGCTATAATATGTTAAACTTGGCAAAAGTAAGTTATTTAGGTTAATCTTGACTATAATTGGCTATATTATATTAAACTTGGTTATACTTGGCTAAACCAAGCTATATTAGGCTATACTTGACTATATTAAGTTAAACTTGGCTATATTAAACTATATTTGGCTAAAGTAAGCTATATTAAACTAAACTTGGCAAAAGTAAGATATTTAAGTTAAAATTGATTAAAATAAATTATATTTGACCATACTTGGTTATATTAGGTTAAACTCAGTTATATTAAACCATACTTGGTTAAATAAGGCTATATTAAGCTAAATTTGACAAAAGTAAATTATTTAAGGAAAATTTGGCTAATCCAAACTAAACTAACTTATAGTTGGTAAAGTAGACTAAACTTAGCTATATTAAACTATACTTTGGTAAATTAGGCTATATTATGTTAAATTTTGCAAAAGTAGGGTGCTTAAGTTAAATTTGGTTAAACTAAGTTATAATTGGTTTTACTTGGTTATATTAAGTTAAATTATATTTTGTTAAATTAAGTTATATTAGGCTAAACTTGGCAAAAGTAAGTTATTTAGGTTATACTTGGCTAAACTAGGTTATATTATGTTAAACTTGATTAAAGTATGTTATTTAGAATAAAGTTGGTTATATTACACCAACTTTGGCAACAGTAGGTTATTTAGGTTAAATTTGGTTATATTAGGCTATTCTTGGATAAATTAGGCTATACTCGACTATACTAAACTAACTAGGTGAAACTTTGCAAAAGTATTTATTATTTATGTTCACTACAAGAAAATGAGGCTTTTTAAAAGGCCAACTTAACCAAAGTGTCCACATTGAACAAATTGCATGTCCATTTTGACTAAGGGTTTGGGGCATGAAAAACACATGTTACATTTTATTAGTACATTTGATTAAAGTGACTTTTTTGACCAAATGTCAAGTTGAAGATCTAGTCAAAATGAACAAATGGCCATGGCTTAATCAAATTAGTCATATTGAGTGGATAGGGTTTAGTCAAATTAACCATCATGATTTGACCTTTAATCAAATTGACCATTACGATTTGACATTTAGTTAAATGAACCATACTCATTTGATAACTTAACCTATTTGTTAAGCTTAAACTACCTATTTAACCCAACATAATTAGTAGGTTAGGTTAGGCCTAAACTACCTATCTAACCTAACATAATTAATAGGTTAGTAAGTTATTTGTTAAGTAATAACCTAACTAGTAGTATAGTTAAATAATTTACCCTAGACCTATCTAATAAGTTACTTAAAATGTAAAATAGGACTACTAAATAACCTGTAATTAAATAGTGTAAACCTTCTAAATAAGTATCCTAGGTGACCTGGGCTTACTAGGTAGACCTATTAATCATGTAGGTAAACTACTAGCCTAAGCTTACTATACGCACATAACCTAGGCCTACTAGGTAAATAACATAGGCCTAATAGGTAGGTAGCCTATCCTAATAGTTAAGTAAATAACTTAAGCCACTTAGGCCTACTAGGTATGGGGTAGTTTAAACTAAGTTATCAAAATCTAATTGGTAGCTACTATATAAACAAGAGGTGTGGTTATCAAATTTCACATTAAGAAATTTGTGCACATGGGATGAGGTAATCAAAAGACTTAACCCAAAACAAAAAAAAAAGTTATGCACAACTTTAAACTATCAACCTCCCTAACCTGTTTATCTACTTAGTTAGGTAGGTACATAATATGACCTACCCACCTAGATTAACCTATGTACCTACCTACTTAAATACTTACTTATATGAATAGATATTTAACCTAAGAAGGTAGACCTACCTACATACCTTTTTACTTAAATAGGTAAGTAGGTAGGTATGTAGCCTAAGTTTGTAGGCATCTATTTATGTACCTACTTAAGCACCTACTAACCTAATATTAATATTTTGCATTAAATTCATCTTAAGGTGCCACATGGCATATTTACATTAGGCCACATGTCATAATACATGATCATCCAAGTATTTGAATTGGACATCCTAGATTATTTCAAAATAATTATAATAATAATAATATTTTAAATAATTCAATATCAGAACACGTGGCAACACATCATTTGCGTCAATTGTGACTAAAATAGTTGCATCGTGGTCGCATGCGATAATATGTATACAATAGAGTCAAAGGATGAACTTGTATTTGTCGACGTTTTCTTTCATCTAATACCCTTGTCATTTGGAACTAATGTTTCATGCAACTTATCCAAGGTGACTAATGAGATTTTAATCACAAATGTCGCTTGTGACTAAATTTTAATTATATCAACCAATAAAAAACACTTGCTTTTCTTCTAGTGATTTTTAATCATATAATTTGGGTTTAAACTACATATATAATCTAGAATGCCATTCAACAATACTTTCTCACAACCAATGGGTGCCTCATACTAACATGTACCATTAATAGTTACAAACACTGTTTAATTTTTTGGATTTTAAAAATATATAAAAATATATATTTCAATAAAATTTTATTATGGATACATTATGTACATATCATAAAAAATTTGGAATCAATGTAATGATGAAAAATATGTATTTTTCACTTTTAAGGACTTGTAACAATTACTTAAAAATAATTTTGACACTAAAAACACAATTTGAAAATGATTTTTATGACATATTTTGGGATATTTTTAAATATACACCTTAACATAATAATTTTTATAATTTTTTAAAAAAATTAATGTTTTTTAAAAAACATATGTTTAAAAATTTAAGAATATTTTTTTTTAAAACAATGAAAAAGTAGTGGTCTACAGGGGCACTCGTGACTTTTTATAGCATGGTTGGACCCCAATGTGTTTGCATAAATCTAAATATGTAATCATTTTGCCACAATTTTACTTCTCATACTAATAGAAATAAAACACAACATATCATGAAAAAGAACATGGAAAAACAAAAGAAAAAAAACAACATCAAGTAACTTTGTGTTCTTCATCAAAATTGTTCTCTAAGCCTCTGAAAAAAATTACTTTGTTTTCTCTACTTTGTGTGTCTCAAAAATTGGTCAGAAAAGAACTCATCCAAAGAACTTTAAAACATCCTCAAATCTCCTCAATTTTCCCCCCTTAAACTAATTTGAATTCCACCTCAACAGTCTTAATATCATCTATTCATCTTCCACTACTATGCACTATGTTTCTATTGAATCTCCTCTATCCAACTTGTCCTAGAATAAACATCACAATACCTATTCACTATCCCCATGCATCCTAATATGTCTAATTACTATATTATAGTCTTACCTTTCACACTTTTGTTGTTATTCATCGTGTTGTTTGTAAGGATTTGAAAACCCGAAAAAATTTGTGATTGCACTTCTAATGATTCCAACCCTTTTCTTTGTTGGTTGCCAAGTATGATCTAAGGGAATCACTTCAATAAGTTGTTTCCTCCTAGTAGCAAGGACCTTGGGATGCACACAATCAATGTGTGTCTTCATAGGAATCACCCCATTACACTTGTATTTTATAAGCCCCTTCCTTATAATAGAACAATTTTCGTTCAAAACATTTTCACTTGCTTTTTCAAACTTGCAAATAATGCATCTATGGGTTCATAATGTCAATAAGGAGGTTATCATTAATAGCAAAAAAACCCTAGCAAATTGATGAACAATGGTTAGGCTTCCACCATGTAGCTTCAATTTTTATAGCTACAAGTTACATAGCTTCTACTACTATTGCCACATTACCAAATGCCAAATTACCAACCACCATGCTTTCAACATCTGAACTATTACCAACAATATTTGATGTTGTCGAATCAAAGAAATTGGAATCAATCATGCCCACACTTTTAACAACATCAACACCATGCAATTGCCTTTTTTGTCTTTTAACCATTGCACAATGAAAACCCTACACCCTACCCTCCAAGATCATAAACTTCAAAGAGGAAATATAGCAGCAATGGTAATAATACGATATCTGACTCTAGTTGTAGCTGTGGCTTTTGCATAGAAGAAAGGTTAACAATCTTTCTTGAGATGGATCACAAGGAATGGTTGAAATTAACATTTGCAAGAACATTAGAGCAAACTCACCATACCTAGGAATGATAGCCTTGCATGTAATAATAGCATCACGAATTGAGCTCTTAGACCAGATTAATATGTGTAGCTGACTATGATGAATAAGCCAAAAATAACAAAGAAATGATCTCCATCCAAGAAATGTAGAGTACACATAGGGCCATAATATCTATCTTCATGCTTATTGATAAAGTATATAAAAGTAGACAAGTTGATCTCCATCTCCATTAATGCTTGCACAATTGAAAAAATCACAACAAAAATGTGACTCAAAACAATCTTGTTTTTGCAATTGATCATTGAGTGTCTTCAACTTTCAAATCTTAAAATTGGGAGGACTCAACCATGGTGCTAGCTAATTCAACAAAACTTAAGCAAGAGATGACCAAAAAATAAAAAAATAACCCAAAAAGTAATTAAACAAGGAAAGAGAAAGAAAGATAACAACAACCTGGAGAACTTTGAGAGCATGATCTTTTCGGGACGAAGTGGGCTCTAACAAGTTCACCACTCACGGTTTAGAAATCTTTGAACTAATCATTTTGGAGATTCAAAAGGTAGAAACAACATACATAAATAATTGTTTCTTAACTTTTCATAGAACTTCTCTTGTAACCATATACCTTTTTCCAACATCTATAAGCAATTAGAATCCATGGGGCAAGACCTTTTCCTTTTGCACAAAATAAGCCCCAACAACTTCATTTAACGATCCCTTCCCTTCATTTCCATAATTTCAAACTTGCAAGCCCAAGCTAGTGGTAAAATATAGTAGCTTGGTGAGTTTGTTGGCACCCATGCCATTAATTGCATCCACAATCAATTCCTCAAAGTGCATTGAATCTTGAGTTTCCTATGTTTGCAAGCCACAATTCTACCAACATTCTATCAAGACACATTCGCATTGAAAAACTTGGAGTAAGTCATTGGAAACCCAAACTACATGCATTATGTTTCTAGGTTTACTAATCCCATCCATTGTGAATACCATATTGATGAATGTAAATTTACATATGGGAGAAGAAGATAATTATGGAAATAGATACTAAAATGCATTTCCAAAGTTATTGAGTTCAAAGATGAAATAATAACAATACTAACAAAATCAAGAACAAAAATACCATTTTATCATATAGATCTAGTGAAACAATTATGAAAAGAAAACCAAGTTAGAAAGGACAATTAATATCCAGAGAAAAACTGCATGATTGCACAAACTACTTCAAAGAAAAAATTGTCTCTTCATAACCAAAAGACGGGAGTGAAAAATGATTTTGAATTTTTGCATATGTTACAAGGTCAATGATAGGTGGACATCAATCCTAGATTACATAGTTTTTTCAATCTTTTAGACAAGCATAACCATTAAAGTCAAGGTTCAGATGGTAATAGAGAGAACACACACAGAAAGGGGCACCTAAACAAGTTGGATAGTTAATTGAAGTAATCTAACTTAGATGCGACAACACCATTATTGAATGATTGAACAATCTAGTGCAATTGTAGAGTAGTCAAAATGCCCGTGTCATGAACCATAGTGCCTCCAACTACTTCTACAACCTTTCTCATGCATAATCATGCCCAAATCCATTCTCATTATCATGCATTGATGTAAAAAAATGATTACTTTCACTAACATTTGCACCCAACAACCTTAAGGAATGACCTAGCCATTGAAAAAGATTGGTACACAATCATGCACTTCAAATTGTGGGTGATGGTGTAGATCTATTGCAAGAGTGTTAGGATGTTGGTTTGACAAAGTTGAAAGACTACACGTCAATTTGTATGTTCATCTTTGCACTACCCCTGAATGAAAAACATTGACAAAGTATGCTTACTTGAGGCTTTGGTATGACACTAGTTACACCTATTATAACTCCACTGTTTTTCAACAACAATGCGTGTCATATCTAATTATCAACAACTCTGATGCCCCACTGCCAATAATAATCATAGTGCATAGACCCAGTACCCACATACAAGAAAAAGATTAGCCATAACTTCAAACACTCAACTTGCATAGAACTGAATATTGAGGAACAAAAATATGTTTCCTTTTTGCTTGTAGTGAATGAACTTGATCAAAACTTTCATACTGAATAACAATGGGGAGCAAAAAGGAACATGAAACTTTAAAGAAAGCACCTAGCCTTTTGTAAGAGTTGCCAATGGAAAGGACTAGTTGTCATGTTCAAAGCCCCCAGGTAGCATATTATGTGTACTTTTGATCATCCACAATATTGATCAACATATACAGAACTCAATGAAAAAACTTTGTGTTGTTTACTCATTCACTCAACATTAGGTTCTTGTAATCAAGTGAGTTGCAAAAGGGCCAATTGAAAGGTGATGTGCACAAATTGATTACCACGTGTAACATAAGCTTGACATTGAATTTTCCTAAGATAGGTGATAATCTGAAATGGCTTGAAGAACCAACTATTTGATGAGAGCAACAATATCTTCAAATATAGCCAAATAATCTTTAGGATGACAATGATGAAACATCTATTTGTAGCAACAACAACAAAACAAACATGCCCTTGTTCTTGCAAGAGGAATGAATAATTCATATGAGCTCACAAGATTTGCAAGAATAAGAGGAATGCATAGACCAAAAAAAAACCTTGCTGCCACACCAAGCTCCATCAAAATGACAACAAACACAAAGGAAAGTGCTTGACCTTTTTGTTGTTTAGGGTTTGAGGTAGTAAAAACTTGCAAAATCTCAAGCACTTGAATGCATATCCTTCAACCTTGAAAAAATCAAAAACCTTAAAATCCATATATGCATAATGTCAAATACATATTCAAACATAAGTACATAATGACGAACATGAATATGTATTAAGTTTTCAATGAACAACAAACCAATGGACATGGATATGCATAGATAATCAATCAATATTCATCCGTTGGATATATATATTCATATATTTAAAAAGTTGACACAAGTTTTGGATATGTATATATGCATATCAATAACCGAATTGAACTGAATAACTAAACAACATTAGTTTCAACTTGCAATGCATAAATTTTATTAAAATTTGAGTATTTCAATCACCAAATATTCAACAAATTTCAAAAAGTAAAATTTTAATTGAATTGTCTATGTTTTTGGTACTGCTAGAAAGAATAACGAATATGGATGGGTGCAATCACAATAATAGGAGCCATAACATGTCTAACCAATGTTTGGATTTTCATGTTTTATTGTCAAAATTTGTACTAATGTTACAAATTTAATATTTTTACATGATGCCCTTTCACTCCCATTCATTTAAAAACAATAATAAAAATTATCACAATAAGGTAACATGTGCAAGGTTGACTTGTGTTATCTTGTTTGCATCCAATGTGTATGACAATCATGATTTGTTTTTCAAATTCTTCAAGCAAGTCCACTAATGAGGATCCCCAACATTAATTAACATTAAATGACAACTATCTTAAGTGGGCTATAACATTTTTACAAAAGTATTGTTACAAGTAGGGATTTTGGGAATGTTGGGTTTTACATGTGGCTAATTTAATTGTTTTAATTTCAAACAATGGCGAAAAATCCCAAAAATCATAAAATTTTAATGTTTTTTTCATTACTAAAAACAATTTTACCCGAGTTGTGAGAATTTACCAAAAAATAAATTGATGACAATGTTTTATATATGTTATGGGAACATGTGGAATAGTTTGGAATGAATTTAGTAAATATAAAACATTTAAAAATGCTCATAATATAACTAGTTACAATGCTTTCACTATTGTTTTCATTTTAAAAATATTTGAAATGCTTTCAATATGATATAATCATGTACAATAATTATCCACACTTGTAGATTATATAAAAAATTTATTTTTATTTGTCAACAATATTTTGGACCATTGTAAGAGTCATGAATTTTTAATCCATCACGTGTTGTAATTAAAAGCAATCTATCATGTCATTTTGGCAAACATTCCCATTGCTTTTCAAGCAATTAAAAAATAATCACCCTAAGTTGCAAAGTCGTTTCCAATTATCATAATATTTGCACCTAGGTGTACTAATTAAGCTGGATTGTAATTTTCAGACCTATGGTGCAATAGCCATTGAATTTAACATGCTTCTCCTAATTGAACATCCAATAAAAATGAAATTTTACTTTTTAATTTGGATTCTATGGTCCATAATGGTATATATTTTGTAAAAGTACATTATAAAATGTGTTCAACATCACACACCACATTACTAAGTAAATATAATGTTAAAATAACAATTTCTTACTCCTTAGAAAATTTCTCATAACTTAAGAAAATATTGAGGAATTTTAAAGAAACCTTCCCTTTAAATCTTAAAGAAATTCTTGATATGAAAACAACACAAATTAAAATAATGAAAATTCTTGATATGAAGTTAGGTTGGCTCTTGAAACAAAATAAATCATCAAATCCAAATTAAGTTCAATCCAAAACTTGCAAGCTTAAATCCATACGAACAATTTACTTAAGATCCACAATGATGCACCTTCTAACTTGAAAGGCATTGAAAGACTTGCTTTTCAATAATTTAAAAGTTAACGAAAAAAAACTTTGATTAGTAAACATCATTTTTATTTAGGGTTATAAGTTATAATAACTTCCGTGCATTCCAACCTAAAGGAACGACCTTAAGACTACACACATGGAAGGAGACCCTACTAGGTTCGATAAACATACATTTGTTGGACCCTTTGTAGGTAGGGTAAATATGGTAAGCTTGATGACCTAAAGGAAGGAGCAAATGTATAACACCAATATTTGAAAGCAACATATACACATACATACACACATATATGTATACACCTAGTGGCACATTATTTCCACAATCTAAAGCTAATATTGAAATGGAGATTTTTCAAATCATAGCTAAATATAAGGTGGTCATACTTGTCACTTGTACAAGTAAGTCATCTTCTTAAACAGGTCAAAGTGTTAAGAAGTCGTCCTTACATTTTATCTTAAACAATAATTAGAAGAGTTAAATTATAGCAGCAGCAGCAGCCTAGCAATACAAAACAAAAATACACCACCTCTCCCTAAATGGGGAATTGCAGGTAGGCTAGTGACTTTTTTTCATTGAAAAAAAAAAAAACAAAGGGATTGATTCTAAACAGGAAAAGGACGCCGAAAGGGCTCCAAATAAAACAATAATAGATTCTCATAGGGGAAGTGAAGTCACCATTCACTTGTCCCAAGTAGCTAAATGTAGAGAGGCTCTGACATCTTAGGTTAAATATGGAAATCCCACTAAATGTGGAGAGCCGGCAAATTTAGCCAGAAAATTGAAAAGGAAAAAAATTGCATATATATAGCGAGAGAGAGAAAGCCAAATAGCTAAATGTGGAGAGTCTCTAGATTTAGCTACTCACGTGCCAGGCTAGCTCATCTACTTTAGCCCCCCTTTTGCAGCGCCGATAAAATCTCTGCCAGATACCACGCTTTTTAGAATAGCTAGTAGCTAAATCTGGCTACCCGCCAACATTAGTCCAAGAGGCGCGCCATTCGCCAAAGCGCGGAAGCTTGCTGCGATTGCTGCCGCAGCAAGAAAGAAAGAAAGAAAGAAAGAACCCGACCCACGAAATTGGCAACCAAATTGACCGGGACTCCATCAATTCTGATGATGAAAATCTGCACAACAAATTCAAACAAATTTGTAAAATATATATATATTATTGGGTGTGGCGCAAAATAGATTTGTGATTGATTGATTGATTGCTTGCTTAGAATGGAATTGCAAGAAGGAATTTAGCTCTGCAAATACGTAAGTAAATTATGGAGTTGGTTTCTTTTTTTGTTTGGGGCAGAATTTTTGGAAAGCAATGGGACAGTGTTTCTGGATAATTTTTGCATCGCTGCCAAGAAAAAAAAAGAGCCAGTGGGGGATAGATACAAAGACTTTTTTTGGAAAAAATAAAAAAAGGCCCAAAGTCTTCACATGATGAGGGAATTTTTTTGAAATTGCCATAGGTTCTAGCTTGTCGCCAAAATATAGCATGATTCTTAACCTTTTCTACTCTCTGTCTGACATGTACCCAAATTTGGCTAAACTTTCCTACTTTCTTCTTTGACCAGTACCCAAATTTGCTATGTCCTGTAGTGGATGATTGCCAACCCAGCTACCTCGCAAATTTCCCCCATATAATTTATTAACCAAAAAACTGGTATGGGAAACTCAGAGATGGAACCCGTAGGAAGGAAATGGGCAGATTGATTTCAACGGGTATGGTGTCGCGGCGGCGTCGGCGCTGGCTCTGGGGATGGAGGAGAGATAGTTCAGGTGGAGGAAGGAAGGAAGGCAGGAAGAAAGGCGCTGAATTTAGGGGACTGATTAGTCTAAAAGCCCAAGCTAAAAACCGAAGTTGCTCTAGGTTTTGCGTGGCGATGGGTTGACATACATAGTGAGGCGGGGGTCCTAGCAGCAGCAACGCCAACCGGAAACGACTTGCAACTAAAGATTGTGGATGATGATGATGAGGGTTGGCGCACACACTCTCTCTCCCCCCACCCCAGCACGTAAGGGACCTGTAGCTAGCTCCTGCTCCTCTTCTCTGACTGCAACAACGATCAGAGAGCGATTGATGACAGGATGTAAGGCTCGGCTTTGTTTCTCTGACAGCTGCACAAGGCCAGCAGCAGCAGCACAATAATTGCGTACCCCTGAGGGTGAGTTTCTAGTAGATACAGATACCCATTCTTTCTCTCTTTCTTTCCCCCAAAAGGGTGTCGGCTCGGGTCCTGATCACAAGAACCTGAATACCCGGGTTCTTCGACACTCTAAACCGAGGAACCTGACAACATTGGTATCTAGCTGGGGATCTAGCTAGCTACCTGAGACCAAAAAGAAGAAAACAAACCACCCAACAACACTTAGTTGATTCAGATACCCTTTCTTTCTTTCCGCCAATAGGGTGCCAGTTCGGATCCTGGTCACAAAAACCTGAATACCCGGATAGTTTAACACTGCAAACCGGGGAACCTGATAACACTGGTGATCTACCTACCTGAGACCAAAAAGAAGAGAACAAAGGACCCAACAACACTTGGTATCTAGAGAGGGATCTTCCTACCTGAGACCAAAAAGAAGAGAACAAAGGACCCAAGAACACTTGGTGTCTAGAGAGGGATCTTTCTACCTGAGACCAAAAAGAAGAAAACCTGGTTTTGATATTGGAGATGGTTTTGGAGAAAGAGGGTTCAAGTTTGAGCCCAGTTGTTCCAATTTTTGATTCCTTTGGTTCCATTTTTGTCACACTTTTTCAAATTCAAGAAGCTTTGGTCCTGGCCCAAAAGGCAGTCCAGTTCCATCTACATATTACATGCTCCCCAATGCCCGAGGTTATGTAAGTACAAAGGTTTATGAAAAATTAATATAGAGGTCTCAATAGGTACAGAATGTGACAACCGATTAAAATCAATAAATGACAATAAAGGTTTGCCCACTTCGCAATTTTTCAAAAAAATTGAACTTGCCCACCATAAGACTATCAACTTGTGTTCACTACTGTTTTCCCTCAGTTCCGAATCTAGCGAAACACTAGTTCCATGATTCGATTCTTGTGCTAGTTCCAACAAAAGCGAGACAATTAGAGTCTGAATCACAAGAACTTGAACCTGTAGATTCAACATTGAAACCACATACCCTCACAACACTGGTCCAAACATTGCCAAGCCACAATAGTGCACCTCTACTGATCAAAGGTTTTCCAATAGTACCAAGAGCACACCTGGGAAAGACATGGTTTCGGAGATCTCAACATGACAAAGCAAAACAAACAAAATCAAACTACCTTTGTTAATTGATGGATTGGTGAGTTGACAAAGTAAGGCTTTTATGTTAGTGATAAGAATCTATGCAGTGGAGTTTTTTTAGTAAAATCTGCCAAACTTTATTCCAAGATCTAAAGCCCTACAATCAAGAAGTGAAATATGGTTTAATATTTTGCAATGTGGGTTTTTGTTTGGTGTTCTGCGTATGAAGTATAGTGAGGAGAAATGAGAGGCATTGGGCATGCAAAGAATTCTGGTGCTGTCTGTTACTGGAACATGTTTTTGCCAAACAGAGATTCTTTATCACCAGAAGTTTGTGGAATGTATCCTCCCCTATCAGGGATTGAACCAACAACCGCCACCACCTGCACAAATTGTAGCATGATGCTAGTGCAGCTTATTGTTATATATCATAAACAACAAAAATAGTTTCCTGTACACCACTACCCTAGGCTTGTAGGATGGCGGTTGCTGTGGCAGTTGATGATTTTTCAAGCTTGCTGCTTGAGGTTCCTTGAGGGTGTGATGGATTGAAGATTGGCATTTTGGCCCTCCCTCCTCTATTGTTGTAAACTTGAGTTAGAGCAAAATGCAATGCCTGCACCTTGTGTACTCCTTATACTGTCAGCAAGGGGCAGGAGCTTGGCTTTAACTCAAATATGACAAATGTTTTACTATATCTTTATCCTACCAAACCTTAGTGCAATAAAGCATTACAACAAAGAGAGGGAAAAAAAACAGTTTGTCAGGTTGCGCTTTTAACAAAGAACCAAATAAAAAAAAACCGGTTGCCAAATAGTGTTGCCTGACAAATACTACAAATGTTTCCAGCCTACTTATCACTTTGAGTGTTAGTCCAATCTTGTGGAGTTGATTAAAAAATCTTCAGAATGTATGTTAGGATGGGTCAGCAGTTTGTTGGTAGTAAGTGAGAGATTCGATTCTTCTCCTCCTCAAGAACAAGTCAGACAGGGAGGGGCAGGTTTGTTGGGAGCTATTCTAAGGTTGCCAGTTGCCAACTTTGTAGGAAGACAAGCCCAGTTCACCCAACAAATGTAAACTGGGATGGATACCACAACCAAGTGCAGAGCAGGTACCAGGCTGGAACTCTAATATATAGACTGGTACCCATTCTAGGTATCAAACAACCGACCATCCATCCTCCTCGTATTGACCTGAGCCAATATCAGCCCACCTGTACTGACTACCAGGTAGGCCCTTGTCTCAGTTCCTGCCTGGTAGTGTGACTTGAGGCAACACCTATTTAATACTAGGGTTGTATCAATCTCAATACCAGGTACAAATTGTCACATACCTACCAGCCAAAACATCAGCCTTGGACTCTCATACCAACCAGGAGGACCAGGCTGGTATGCAAGCTTTTTTAAAAGATCTGATACCAGTACCAGCTCGTATGTTCAAAAGTTGATACCCGCCCAACACCGATAACAACCATGGACCACTGCAACCTGCCATGGTCCATTCAGTGTCCAAAACCCAAAGCCAACTGTAATATTTGAAAAGAGAGAGAGAGAGAGAAAAAAAAAAGACTTGTGAAGCAAAAGTCTAGTGATTATACTTCTTCTTTGACACTTGACATCCTCACCAATAATCTTCAGTGGCCAAAAGTCCTACTGATCCTTTGGAATGATCCAATCTGTGTTTTAGTTGGGGGGCCATAGATGCCAATATCTTATCCCCTTCTTTGAAAAGGAAAGTTTAAGAAATGATGACAATGTATCATGGCAGTGGAACTTGGTACCAAGACATTAACAACTTAATTTCAAAGACATGACATGCCCTTTCCAAGGGCATGGAAGAAGTTATACTGTTTTTGAGGAGATTGTCCAACTATCACTCCATCTTTTCTTTTAGGTGGACGTTTTTAATTTGGGGTTTTTAGTATATAACTATGGTGCTCCAAATGTATGGTGGTGGTTTCAGAAGAATTGTTGAGTGTGTGCTTGTTGGTGGGAGAGGGGCAACTTTGGCAATTGGACTATGTGTGTTCCATGGCTTTCATGAGACTTTGTTTCCCATTTGTTTTTTGGTTTGCAAAGAGTGGGAGCAAAGAAAAAGGCCCACCTCTCAAGAAAAACCAAACCCAACAAATGTGTGTGTTTGGAAGGAGTTGACTTTGGATATGTAGGCTCCACATTTCACATGCTACTCTCTACAAAGCCTTGCACTGGCAAGATTGTACGCCAATGTGGATATTGGTCATGCAGAGGTACATCTGAGGAAAGCAAAACACCCAACCAGGATCATCATTCTAATGAAAAGCTGAAACAGTTTCTTGCAGAAAATCAAGATCAGATTTCCCCCACCTAAGAATTAAATTTTTGTTATGGAGCAAGCAATTATAGCATGGGGCATTTTTCCAAATTCTTTTTTGCTTTGACAGTGCACTCCAGGTTACCGACCCACTGATGATGTGTTTATCTGAAAAGTTTATACACTTTTTCACATTCTTTTACAGGCCAAGATAGCTTAATTAGCAAACCAGAAAAACTCATAAAGTTGGTTTAGGCTTAATACCACCACTTCACAACTATGGACTTGTTTTTGATTCACCACTTGTTGGATGGCTTGAATTTTTTTTTTCCTTCTCTCAATAGTTTGTTCTTTCACTCTTTAGAAATCAGAAAAAGAGGTCATGAAATTCAACAGCGTGGACCTTGTATTTTCATGTCTGTTTTTTGTGGGTTTTTTTCATTGCTCTTTTTGTAGTTATTTTCTTCACATCAATGCTCCCATCTAGTCAATTTTCTGACTTCATGTAACCATATTCAAAATTTTGAATGGGTCCACCAAAAAAACAATTGAACCCATTTTCTCATTTTTTTTGTCAATAGGCCAGTTGTCATTGGGTTGGCAACTCATGGTACTAGATAAACAAGTGGCTGTTTTCCGACTTCAAATATGTTTTAACTTCATTAGATGATGCAAACGTCAATGTGAGTTGGCACACAATACTCCTCTGGTGACAAACAACATTTCATTATTTTGCTCATCCTGAGCCATATTGTACGGCCAAGTTCACATAGGTGCAATTTTACTGGCATTCCACTTCTTCTCTCTATGAGTGTGAGTTCAACCGTTCTGCAACTCTTTGGATACCTTTATCTTCATATTATAATCCGAAGTTTCTCACGTACAAAAAATTTCATCTTTGATTGAGTCAAACTGTGAACTGCAGTCAGTGACAACAGAACCCATCTTGTCAGTAGTACTTGCAGCTTTGTGAGCAGTAAGGAAGTGTAAGTTAGTGTAAGTTAGCAAAGAAATTTCAACATCTTATCTCCAGCCACTGTGAACCCGCCCACCATAAACCCCACTAAGCAGATACCATACACAATATGGTAAAATAAGGTGAACCCATTTGGAGTTTGATAGTGGCTTAGGTCCAATTAGCTGTCTAAAATTGTGTGTGTTAATTATATATAATTAATTAACATGAATGTGTTAAGTTTTCGGATCGTTTGTTTAGTTAATATGAATAGGCAACTAGAAACCTTGAGAATAAGTATTTCTGACAGAACTATGTGTAGCCCATGACTTGTGAAAGGTGAAGGGTGACTCCCAAGCACACTACTATTGCTTTAAGTTAGAAATTACATATAAATCTTAGAACCCTCTTGGTTTTTTTTTTAAATGTGAAATAAATAACCCATTGTGATCACATAATTTTTAAAATATTGAACTTTTTAAAAAAAAATTAGGAAGTAAATTTTGTCCGTGAAAGTTTCAAATGACTTGAATTGTGCCATTTGCTCTAGAGCTATGAAGAACTCAACACTTCTTGAAATGGCCATAAATCATAAAAACAAAAAATAAAGTTTTTAAATGCAATTGTGTTTGGTGCGACGCATTTATTTGCATGTTGTTCTTCAAGAGGGCTCTCAGCCCATGTCATGTGTCTTTTTGGTTTCCATGTATTTTGGCGTACCTGCATTTTAATGTGAGGTTTATGTATGAGGCAGGAACTGGGTTGTGTGAATTATTTCTGGTCTTTACACAGTAGATAGAAGTTTTGCTTTTCTAGGAGAGTGTGCACCAAATATGTGTTATGTAATTTACATCAATGTTTTACTCTAGCTTTCATGAATCTAGTAATGGGGTGTCTGGTAGGAGCTTGGTGCTTTCATTGCCCCAGAGTCCAACACAACCTTTACTTTCATTACTTTTACTATGTGTGCTTTGGACATCGACAATAAAATTATAATTGCCGATATGAGGTTGGTAGGTTTACATTCGGAGGTGCTTGTAATGAACTTATACTCAATGCATATGTATGTAATTTCAAAAGCAGAACATGCCCTTGTTACAAGAAGTGCTTTTATTCAATGTTTTTGTATAAACACCGATGTCACGAGTTTTTGTTTATTCTCTTATTCTCTTCAACAAACAAATACGGGAAGTTAATTGTGACTTTGAAAACACACCAGTGTTGTCCATTATATAACCCTAAAACAACAATAGTCTTAGAAAGAAGAATTTAGCCTACTAGTACCCATACAAGGGTGAGACTACTATGGTCCACCTGAATTATTTTTTCAAAAGGTTAATAACCTGAGTTAGAAGAGGTTTTGAATAGGGGAAGTTCTTTGCCTTTTTAAGAACACATCACCCTTATCCATTTGAGCTTCACACTGCTGTGCATTACCAGTGATGATCAACTTTCTTTAATTCCTCCTTATAATTTCATATGGTTTTCAATACTTCATCATTATTTATGTCAATGTCAAATTTAATTTAAATTAATATACAGTTTCATGGACATGAAAAGACACATGTTAATTTATTTTTTCATATTCATGTTGGTGGATAGGGAAAGAGAGTGAAATAATTATAAAATGAACATAGCTATTAGGAAACGTGAGAAATAATTATTAAGAAAATTAATAAGAAAAGAAAGTAATTATTAAGAAAGAAATGAAATAGTTAGGTTTGAAATGAGGTAGTTATTTTTTTAATATTGTCATTGGAATGGTCCATGGACGGCCATAAGAAGGATTCCAAAAAAATTCCCCCATATACCAGTTTCGATTACTCATTGCTGGAATTACACATCTAGGGACATTAGTCAGAGCTTGATACGTACTCAAAGTGGGTCTTGGAGTCCTTAGAGACAAGAGCAATAAAGAGAGGTGAGGTGGATGCTGTAGAGTGAATTTTCATTTTGGGCACTATTTTTTTACAATTTAAAATTGGCTTTTTTTGGGAGTAGTTGGTGGCATGTCCTCCATTTGTTTTGTCATGCAGTGTGATGCCCAACAATTGACATTGCAAGAGTTTTCTTCAGAACTTCCAACCCTATCATGGATCCTAATTCTAGCTACATTTGATTCTCTTTGCCTCTTCAACCATTTATTTGTAGACTCTCTCCTTCACAAAACAGGATTTTCTCCGCAAACAAATCACATGAATCTTGCCTAGGCACAATTGAAATGTACAAGAGAAAATTCATTGGTTATGGAACATGTGTAGTAGTGGCTTGTGTTGGGTAAGATGCTCGTGAGCTTGACTTCAAAAAGGGGGGGGGACCATGTATGGTTTGGCTTGCTGGTTCCTTGTGGTGTAAACAAAGCAAGAAATTAAGAAACAATATATATATTTCACTCAATGCTTAAGTCTTCAAACACCCCCTCCCCAGCCAGCCCCTGTGCAGGCTTGTCCACTCTCTTGCTTGCTTTCCACACAGCAAGTTCATTGATAGAGGTCAACAACAACAACAACAACAACAACTAGCCTACTTGCAAAGAAAGAAAGAAAGAAAGAAAGAGCTGCCGAAATTTCCATTTCACTCGTAATATTTGGAGGATGACACATTCTTTCTAAGGTGGAATTTGATCTCCGAGAAATGCCAGGTTTCTCCAGTCATATATAGGAATCTTCCATTTTTCTGAAAATTTTCATCTTTTGTAGGTAGATATGATCCAAAATCTACCCACAAGATAGATTTTGTTGGATAATCTCATCTGTTGAATTTTTGTTTGGCCAGTTAGGTCTGTTATTACATTCAGTATTGCCCTCAATCAATCCCGGGTCTTATTGTACTCAACAATCCTTTTGTTGTGTTGAGACTTTTAACCCACCACCCTCCTCATTGCCCTAATTTTTTAGGGTTGCAGCAAAAGTCGTACTCACCTACTTCCCACTTTGATTGTGAAGGATTGACTCACACTGCAATGGGTCAGCATGTTAGGTTAGGCTGACCTCTCAACTGTCACTTGGGTTAGGTGACCTGTAGGTATCTCTTTTAGGGTTTTTTTGTTTTTTTTTGGGGGTCACTAATACCAACCAGCTTGTGAACCAGGTAGGGCCATGGTGAACCCCACACACACATACATACACTGGTATACCCTTCACCTTCTTCTTGAGTGAGGCCTCTTAGCCTACCTAGAGCTAATAATAATTAACCCAGAAAATGTTAAATTTGAAGGCAAAGAGACCCTGGTTAAATAGTTCAGGGTTGATATGACACTAATGTTTCAAAGGTACCCAAAAACATACAATACATTTTGTGAACCAGCACCTACACTGGTACCATGGTAAAAACCCCCAGATGTTTTTGGGGGGGGTTCCTTCTAACCATGGTTAATATTTCGTCCTCAGATTAAATCAATGTCTCTGAGTTCCAAATTTAACATCTCCTGGGTTAAATATGACCACTCGAGACAAGGTGAGGGTCCCAGTGTAGGTGCTGGTTCACCGTGGCCTTGGCAATATATGACACTGTATTTATAAATCTGGCCTAAAGAATTTGCCTACTAATAAAAGATTAGTGGCAAATTTATCTAGAACAACTAATATTGAAATCATCAAGGGACACACACATCCCATTAAATTTTAAGAGAAATTTATAGAAAAAAACCCCTCTAAACTCTGCTTATCTAGTTGTAACTTGTTTACCCATGTTGTTCGGGTATTTGATTTTTGATACCCACCAGTTGTGATTAAAAAAAATTCTCTCTCTCTCTCTCTTTAATAATTCAGAATCAGAGAGCTGCCAGTTCTGATTTATTGAACAATGGAAATCAAAGAACCACCAGTTCCAGTTTTTGCAAAAACCTCAAAAGACCTGAACTAGCAGTTTTCATAATGGAAGAAACTGTGAGTCTGCAAGTGGTTAATTTTTTTATTTATAAAAAACTTCAAGAACCGTAGCTACGTATCAGAACCCAGTCTTTTGACTTTCAGGAAACCACGGGTATGAAGAAGCTTTAAACCCACCCTGGTACTGAAAGGGTTGGTTGGTGCCAATTCTAATACCCGTCCAACACTGGCTGTTCCAATGTTGTTGAGGGCAGTGGTTATTAAAGACTGCATGAAAACCTTCCTCCCCCCCCCTCACTGGGCATCAAGGTGGTGCTTAGGGTTGATAACCATGGCTCGCAAAATATCAAAAACCTGGGTCCAATAACCAACGGTTATTTACAGATCAAATACCCACCACCCAGCAACGGTTGTTACTATTGTTGGGAAACTATTTTTTTTCATAATCGGCTGTGTAGTGTTTTTTTAATTGTTTCCCCTATTTTTGGACCACATAAGGGTATGAATATGAAAAAATGAATATTTAGACCAGTTGGTTATATCAATTTCACTATCAAAATAATACCCCATTTATCAATTTATTCTATTTTTTTTGAGGTAATGAGCACGAGTTATGCATAAGGGTTGATTCTCAAATACCCACCTTGAGAACTGCTGGTTATATTTCCCTAGCTAAGGTAGGTTATAAGATCTTTTGTGCTTTTTCTCTTGGTATCACTGACATGTATAGGGTTGAACTATTGATAATCTACTTGGATGAGATTTCAATCATCCGGGTATGTTATTAAACATTCAGTACTTGACCCAAAAGGGGGTTCATGCTCGCGGTTCTTGATGGGTAGGTTATGTACCAGAAGAAGTCAATAAAAGTTGATCCGTAGGTTATCTATACAGCTTGATAACTGGGTGATATATTTCTCAATAAACAGCCAACACTGGGGACTTGCCGGTTCTCTCGATGGGTAGGTCATCTCGGACCCATTTTCATAAGAACTCGATAATTGATTGGTACGTTATCTATACTCAGCTCGATAACTGGGTGTCCTCAATAATCAACCAACACGGGGGGTGTTGCTGGCTCTTGGTGGGTAGGAGGTTAGGGTTCTGGTTTTTCAAAGAAATCAACAATTGATTCGATAGGTTATCTATACTCAGGTTGATAACCGAGTGTTTTTCTTAATAATCAGCCACCACTGGTTGTTACCAAGTGAACAACAGCCTCAGCCAGTTTTATGTTTTAATTGAAGGAGGGGTGGAACTAGGAATTCGGGAATGATACACATAATTTGTTGGCCTTGCCTACGAAGAAGAAGGCAAGAAGGATATTGTGTTGAGATTCATTATAGAGTGTATATGGTAGCTTAAAGGGATATTGGCCCCTTGGTAATAAATAAATAATAGATCTATTTTTTTGTATGGAGGATTTTGAAAGATGATATTTTGGCTTGTGTTTAAACTTGAGATTAGTTATAATAGAGTTATAAATATCTCCAAGGATTTTGGTTTTTTTCTTAGTGGAGTTTTTTGAAGATAGATTATATATTTTTGCATGGTGAACTATTTTAGTTTTCATAATTCTTCTTCTTTTGCCTTAACATACTTTTTTAATGGAAATGGCAAGCTCACAGTATGACACACGACCCCTCGTTCCAGACTAGTTACTCTGAGAGAGAGAGAAAAGAGATGGAGGGGAGGAGGCACCGACCAAATGATCAATGGCAGTGCAGTCTCAGTGGTGCAGTAGAAAGCAAATTTGTCAGGCATGTGATCGAGTATAACCTGGTATGGCATTAGATACGTAAACTAGCCACCCATATTATTATGGCAGGAACCTTTTTTACACCAGTCAGCAAGCCTGGTGGACATAGGCTCTCATCTAGCCGTCCAATTTAGAATTGGAGGGGCCGGATGCAATGGGCAATTTGGGGTCAACGAACTGAGGGAAAAGCAAGCAATCCGAGTACAAATTTGTGCCATGATCAATCAGGGCTTGGGAAGCATCTGCTTAACGTCTATAACATGGCAGGCGAGTTCTTTCGTTACTGACAATTATTACAAGCCCCCATGACAAATTGTGTAAGAGAGAGAGAGAGAAGAGAGAACCACAAGTGCTAAGGGCAAAATCAATCAGTGTTGTTCAGTTCTTGATTCCAAATGGAGCCTTGGTCCCAGTTCTAATGTCGTCGTTGTGATGCAAATTTCGGTCTGCTCTTGAGACTAGTTTTTTGGATTTAAAAAGCTTAGGTCATTCTCACAAACAATAATTTAGAGCTGATTTAGAGTTTGAAACAAGGTTTGGTTTCATCTTCTTCACTTGTGTAGCCTATGCCATCAGTTCAAGTGTGAACACATTGAGGGCTCAACTTGTTTTTTTTCCTTCCAATTTTTTGGCAATTTGTTTGAATTTTCAGCAACAAAATTCACTCAAAAATCAATATCCTTCACACCTTAGCTTTGAAAATTGCGAAATAAACTCTATTAAATCTGATTCACCTGAGGGCTTTCCAACACCACCAAGAATGACCCCAAATTTTTTAATACAGTTTTCAGTTTCAGTTTTATTTAATTTTCACTGGAAAAATGGTTCAATAATCAATAGCTTCCACACTAGCACTCCAAATAGTCTCAAACCAAGTTGGTGCACCCCAATGTTGTGGTGAGATATCATCATGACAAACCAAACAAAACAAACTAGCTTGCTTCATAAATAGATTATACACAACTAAACCAAAAAAAATGTAATTAATTTGTTTGATTAGTCCACACACTCCAAGATAAAGATTATGTAATATTAATTATTTATAACCAATCAAATGGAATAACGTTTCAAATGTAAGGCCAAATTTATTTATTTTTCAATAAAATTGGACTTAAATGTAACTAGAGAACCTAAACCTCTTTGGGACATGATAGTGCCCCTAGTTTATGTTCTAATTTAATTTTGAAAATAGACCTAAGTTCCAATGCCAATTCCAAGAAAACTTGAAACCTCTGATCCAAAGACCTTAGAACCTAACTTAAGAACCCGACATGAACCTTTTAAAATTCAAGAACTTGCCAACATTGGAAACAACCTTTTTTTTTACTCATGGATCAACATATTTCAATAAAAGGAGTTTTGTTTTGAACTAAAGATATCTTATTGGTAGTATTTGTTGACAAAATCATGTTCAAATTGTACTATGCATAAATAGGTCTCTCTTTGACCCTATATTTCTTGAATGCCCACCATGTAACAAGCTTAATTTTCATGGTCTCCTTTGAAACAATAAACAACATTTGCTCCTTGAAGTAGAATCTATTGGTTTTGTTATCACAACATTCAAAAATAAAGGAAACATATAATGAAACAACAAAGGATATTAAAAGGTTGTGTGAAATATGTGAAACTTTCTAAGTTGGCCCTTTAAAACTATTCTTGTGAATTGGAAAGGCACTTGAAGATCTTGTCATAAAAATGTCCATCTAAATCGCAATGTGTTATTTGCACAAAGCAAAGAAGGTTTTTTTTCCCATATGAACATGAGGGGACTTTATGTCTAATTATTTTTCACTTTGTGCATTAAAGAGGTATCGTTTATGGGATATTATGTGAGGGAACTTTTATTTTTTTCACAATGTTTAATATTCACATATTTAACCCACCTTGAACTTAGTTCAAAATGTATGTTTGCATTGAATTTTGACATTATATATTTGTTTGAATTTTTAATTTTAGTTACTATTGTGAAGGGTGATGAAAGAAAGAAGTTCATTACATGTGATTAAAGAAGTGTGATGCATGAAATGTTCAAGTTTAGTTTTTAAACACATTTACAAACTTTTTAGTATTAAATCACAATGTTTTAGATGATGAAGACCATGTCTAGCACCCATAAAGTCATTAAAAACAATCAATATTTGGTTTGTTTTTTAATTGATGTTTTCAAGTCTCAAAATCAAATGAACAAAGTGTGCATTGCAACCCAAGTAAGTGGACTACCAATTTGTTACATTCAATCCTTCATCAACTCCTTGTCCTAACCAAGTAGATACCACCTCATTATCATTACCTCCTTTTACTATGAACCTTTAGTATACATTACAACCTTTCCGCCTTACTAATTGAACCTATTAACAACTAGTATTTATTATAAATCTTTTGTACATATGTTATATATGTATTAATTTTTTAATACATATGATGAATGCATAACCTACATTAGTTATATTTGATTTGAAAATAAACATAATCATATATTAAAACTAATTGACTTTTTTTGGGGGGTCTAATTGCAATAAAATGAGCCAATTTAGCTAGGGACAAAGTCTTATGTAAGGGTTATATTTGAGATGTAACCTTAATGTATTGGGGTCAAAGCATGCACTAGAAGAAAAAATTGTTGTTTTCAACGAGTCATTTGCAACTATAATAGGCGTAAACGACTAGTTACAAATGACAAATTTACTTCTAGTGATGGTTGGGGCACCCAAAAGGACTATCTCATTTTATATTCAATGGATCCCCTCACTTAAACATGTTGTTGAAACTTAATGACACATTCATATTGAATGTTTGATTTTATTCATAGATAGATACATTACAAAGGTATTATTCTATGCATAAAATGACAAATTTGAACTAGTTTAAGGATCCTTACTTAGTCCTTGAAAAAAATCCAAAACTTTGTTTCATGAAAAAAAAAAGTTCAAGATTCATAAATAATGTTTTAAAAAAAAATTTGGCCCAAGATTTTTACCACAAACACATTGTGTGCTAATGTATATAAAATGTATGAATGTGACAAGAACTGAATGCCCTATTGTAATGTTAAACATTTCAAAAAATCAAATTTCTAGGAATTTTGGGCCATTGATAGGACATGGCCCACATTGGATAAATTTTACTATTGTGAGTTTCCTAAGTGAAAACAATACATATTTAGAAGCCTATATAAAATTTGGAACAAAATTATTTCATTCGGCATGAGAAAAAAAATGTGAATTTGGGAATCTTTTGAGTGAATCCTTAGGGTTCAAATGTGGCACCCCAATCACATTTCAACCCATTGGTTAATAATACCAAATTTGTTAATTAGTCATTTAAGTTTTTGAATTAAATAATAATATTGAAACTAAATGTGACCCATACTATGATAAACCTTTGAATTTTTACATCAAATGTTACATTATAATCAAATGTACAACTTTTCTTTGAAGGAAATTTCAAATAGTTCAACACATGTGAACCTTCCTATGTTCAATATATTAAAGCTTACAATAAATTTGAAAACATTCGGTGAAGGTTTGAATAATAAAAAACATATTTAGTTTTATAGCAATGCATTAAAACTTTGTTCAACAAGTGTTTTGTGTATCTAAAAACACTTTCCCAACATAATGAAATAGGATTCATGAATAAACAAATTTTATTCCAAAACAAAAACTAATAATTCATTAATGGTGATTTTTCAAAGTAATGTAAGTATAAATTTTTATTGCATCAAATAATCCTTTTGGCTCCTTTTATTGTGATTGCACCCTTTTACCCAACAACCAATATATGAAACCTTAGATTTTTCTTGCATAATTTCTAATCACAAAAAAAATTCCCCCCTTAAACATGTGAAAAAATTAGGACCCAATGCACAAACTTTTATATTGAACACAAGCTAAATAAGGGTTGTGACTTTATGAAGCTTGGAGCTATGCCATAGCTACCACATCATGGTGAATTGTCCTTCATCATCCATCCCTTATTGAATGCAACCTTTTAGAAGGTCATAATTTGTAGGGTCTTCCTTTTTTCTAAGCCTAATGATGAACTCTTACAAGTGTAGCTAAAAAGAGAAAAGATTCAAGGTTATTTTGCTCATCCCATTCCCTCTCATTCAAGTCCCAATATTGGACCAATATGGGGGCTTGTTAAAATTCCATTGAATGAATTGATGGTGTGGTTTTCAACCCAAAATGATCTTACAAAAACATATTCGGACTCCAAGATCTTTCAAAGAATGATGTGTGTCCTATTTAGTTCCATAGGTGTCAAACAAGTTAATCATTAGGGCTAATCACTAGTACACCTTACCATGGTTAGGGGGTGGATTTTTATATAGAAGTTGTGACCAAAGGAAGGTTTATTCTATGATAAAAAAATGGATGGTTTCCAAAAAAAGGGTTGTTCCAAAAACTCCCTTTGGTTGCTTAGTTCTAACTTAGTAGTTTGGGTCTTATGTGAAGCCAAGCACTCAAGATGGAATTTCAAAACTTCAATGATGAAGATTTCTTAAACTTGTTTACATATATAAGTTGATTTCCATTAGTTGGAAGACTTCTTGGCTCCTATTGACTAGCTTGCATTGGGAGATCCTCCCATGGATGGGTTATTTCCATGGTTCAAGTCTAGAGGAAAGAGGCCTATGATAAGGAGTTTCACAAAAGAAAAACATTTGAATTTGAACTTGGGGGCATACAATGCTAAAATTCCTTAGTCAATTGAAAGTGTCAAGGTCTCAAGGTAGTGGATTTTGCCTTTAGTTTGATGCTCTTTGCCACTCCAAATTCTTGATTAGTTTCAAGTGAACTAATTCCACATGAACAACCTATTAGGTTCCAATAAATTGTTATTAACCACATAGAAACCAAAAGGACTTGGTTGACCATTAGGGCCATTTTTGCCATGATGAGTTTCTTTTCCATTTAAAAATCTAGCTTAGCTTTAATGTTGAGGGGTTTGTTAAAATTCACTTCCTTAGGAGCTCAAGAAGCGTACTTGAAGGCCTAGAAGTGCAAATACAACAATAGGAGTGTGTTGACTCTTGAAAAATCTTATAACCCCACAAATTTAAAATGTAATTTGGTTTGGGTGCACAATGTTTTTACGTCAATGAATTTGCATTTCAACAATTTTTGTGTGATTTTCAAATGTTTCATTAGTCATCAAAAATCAAGTAGTGGGTAGTATGTCATTGACTAGTGTTTTAAAAGTTCAACAACCATTTTGTTCATAAATTGTGCATTGTTCATTTAGAAAATTGAAAAGGATCTTCATGTTGATAAATAAAATAGCAAAAAAAAATTGAAATTAGTGATATTCTTGTTTATTACACATGTTATGGGGGAGATTGGTTTAAACATGCTTTGTTTTATCAAATTCATGTATTTTGCATATGTATGTTTAACAAAACTTCTTCATTTTCTTGTGGTGAAAAGTATTGATGAATAATATACATGATATAAAATCATTTTGATATTTATAATTGGAATTGATATGTAACATGATGTTTTAAATATATTGTTTTAGGTTCAATAACCATGGTTTGTGTAATTCACAAAATGATTTTTATGCCATAAACTTTTTTCAAATATTTTAAAAAAGAATACAAAACTTTGAAATGTCTATTTTGTGTTGAAATGTACACATTTATTATATGTATAAATTATCTTTCTTAAAACAAAAATAATTGCATGATCTTTGAAAGTTCATGAATGAACACGTACAAATGGATTAAATTTTTTAATTGGTGTATTGTTATCCTCCTTTGAACCCTAGCCAAAATGTGAAAGCCATGTTCAAATGTGATAGGGGTCATTCCTTATAAAACATTTGGACCTTCTATTGAGTGGAATTTATTATTATACTTGGACCCCTAGGTGTTTCACTCTTTCCCTTTCTAGACCCAAACTAACCTTTTTTTTTACCCCCATGAACAAGTTTTACACAGTTAAAGGAAGCTTAAATCACAACTAACTTGTTCCAATTGACATTAACATTAACACCTTTGTTAAAAATTATAAGAGTGCTTCATGCCTTTTCCAAGTTGGCACTCAATCTTGTGAATAGCTATGTCATTGAAAAATTATTGGTCTCTTATAGAAAAACCATTAAGAAGTTAGATTCTTTCAATTCCATTATCAATAATATCAAGCATGTACCCAAGGATTTCCATGGCAAGAATGAAGAGGTAGGGCAAGACATGGCATCCTTGCTTGGTCCATAAGGATAGGCCAAATGGTTTTCCCACCATTCCATTGACTTTGATGGAAAATGATGTTATTTTATATGAGGAAATCCAATCGACCCATGTGTTTGAGAAATCAAGTTTTGAAAAATTGAAGAAATCACAATAGGGGAGAATAAATAGTTTAGTTTAATATGTTTGATTCCAATGGAGCAAATTATCTCCAATATGTTCCTAAGAAATTCCAAACACATTTTGGACAAAAAAAATCTCTTTCATCCCAAATTTCAAGTAATAAGAATTTGGATTATGACAAGAGCAAAATTGGACCATTGATATCATAGAATGCATATGTAGCATGTGGTTCTTTCCTTCTCAATATGAATGGTTAAATGCAAGGTTAAACAAACCCCATGTCATTTTATTTTATCAATCTATTCTTTCTGAATATATAAATGAAGGTCTATTCATATGAAAGAATTTCTTTCTACTACATGAAACCTTAAATTAAGCAAAGCAAATGCTATTAAAAATACAACATGTGAGGAATTAAGCTTTCAAGTAAATTTGCATAACAAGTTATTTTTCAATATGTCAACAATACACGATAACAATAAAACCAAGGATTGTTCTAAACATGGTAAGTGCTTCAAACAAATTCAAAATGATTTGTGGCTTTGATATGAATGATCATAAAATGTTGGTATATGTTTAAGTCGTAGATATTGGATGACATAAATTTAAACTGAAAAAAATCAGATGGACATGGGTGGAAGAAAAAGATTTCAAAAGACCTTCAAAGCTTCTTTGGATGACTTTTAAGTTAATTTTGAAACCCAAGAAATGGATAACTTGTTTCCAATTGTCAAATGCAAAGTGATAACTCTTGGTTTTCACAATGACAAATGATGGGTGGGTATTTTCATTTTGTAAAATACTCTGCCAACCTAGTTATTGCATGCAAAAGAAAAATTAAACCACGTTCGAGGCACCAAACTTGCATCACTTAATTCCAATAGGAACACCAATATTATTCAAATTAAAATCATAGTTGAAAGGTTATTTCATACTCACAAGTTGACTTACATAATTTTGTTTACCTTGTGCAAACTTGTAAATTAGTCCCCCTAATTAAATGGTGATGTGTCTCAAAAAGAAAAATAAAATTATGAATGCCCTGGTTGAAATTGAAGGAATAATAATTCTAAATTTAGTCGATTACCTTTTTGGAACATTTTACAAAAAGAGGTCAAAATGCCATCATTGATCAATCTATCAAAGTGGACATTGGAAAAATGAAATGACATATTTCTCCCTTACTTGAATGAAGGGTGGAAAAAGGTCTCTAGTCCCAAAAGAGGAGGTATACGAAAGATAGATATTTCATTTGATTAATGTTTTGGAAAGTTGCTCTCTTAGAGGAATCTTGGAATGTTTATGTTGACACAAATTGTCCATGTTGTGTGATCTCTACAATGTAACAAAAGAATCTACTACTTCAAGCCAAAAAAGATATGGAGTTGCACAATAACCATCTTCAATGAACTCCAATGTAATCCTTTTTTCCTTAGGATTGCAAAACACTTGACAAATGTGCAATGTATGTTTGCTAACAATTGTCCAACATGGTTCAAGAAATGTTTTTGTTGTGTCACTCTTATTGAGGTAAAATGGGTTGAAGCCTCATAGCCTTAAGTTATGCAAATTGGTTTTGAGAAAACTTTGCAAATTAACCTAGATTAGATTGATAAAGCCAGCCACCTCCTCTCACAATAGATGAAAAGGTACCCACTTGCCAAACATGACCTTTTTGCAAATACTTGATATGCACAAATCTCACAACTTTGTGCTTAAGGGATAATCTCAAGATTAGATTGTGCTAAGATTGTGTTGTCACTTATCACAAAACGTAAGTCGAGTATTAGATTGTGTTATCACTTAACACTTACTATGCAAAAGGGTTTGTTGCTCAAGATGGAGAGATGTGTCGGGTTTGGTTGTTGCTCAAGGTTAATCCAGACTTGTGTGATTTCCTAGTGGGCTGTAATTAATTAATTAATTAATGTATGCAACTGGGTGAATTTTGTGTGTGTGTATGTTGTTAGAACAGTAGCATCCCATCACATGCACCATTTCTGGCAAGTCATCCATCCAAAGCTGTCATCATGACAAATTAATTGAAATTTGCTTGTCCATGTAAAGTCAAAACATATGCATGTTATAGGTAAGCTAGCTGGAAACAAGAGGTTGGATGGATGGATGGATGGATGGATAAGCATCCATCCATCTGCCAAGCTCCCTTGCAAAAGGGGGGGGACAACATTCCATTTGCTGCAAATTTTGAATGTAGATGAGTCATGAGTCATGACTTGGTGGGTGGGCTGAAGTCAGCACTTTGCAAAAACAGGGGAAAAACCCCCTAAAAAAAACACACAAAAACCAAAAGATAAGAAGAGCTTAGAGCTCTAGTGTTGAGTGAAAGCAAAGTCTAAAACACCAAGTGGCCAGCCAGCCAGCCAGCCAGCTGATTCAAGCACTGAAAATAGAATAGAGAAGCAGCCATGGGGGTAGGGGAGTAGGGGGGAAGTAGAAGAAGAAGAAGAAAGGCAAGCAAGGAGGGTGTGCATAAAAAAATGTCAAGCTCATTGCCAGCTGCAATATCCCACAGCTGGAGCCATCATATCACACAAACACACACACACACACACATCTACCACCACCACCAGCAGCTCCTCTTCTTCTTCCTCCTGCATTGCAAAGAAAGTTCTTCCATAACTCTACTACAGCTAATTCCTGCCCTACTTACTGACTAAAATTACACCATCATTCATTCATTCATTGTTTGTTTGTTGCAAATAGGTAGAAGAAGACTAGGTAATAACTCTTTAACTTACTAGCCTAGTCTACTACCACCTACCTACCTACATACACATATTATGTGATCTAACCATTGAGTGAAGAAGAAGAAGAAGAAGAAGAGGGCAAGCATGACCCACAAAGGAGCTCCATTTTTCAATTCACAACAAAAAAAAATTTAAAAATTTTTGGGGGTAAAGTTTTTAAAAAAAGTTTAAGGTGAAGCCCTTGGAAAAGGGCGGGCTGGCTTCATAGGTAGGAACAAGGGCCCCCACAACATGGAGTGGAGGACATGGTCCCATTCCTATTAAGCCCCTTCCCTCAGGGCTTTACACAGCTTCACAACCAACCAACCAACCAACCAACCGCGTGTGATTAAAAATACATATATTCCTGTGATACCCCAGTTTGTACCTGATAGATACCCGCCAGGTATCACAAGGGGCAAATAAATTAAAATGATGGCAGACTTTTTGAAAATGTAATGCCTGTGGAGGTGGATGAATGATTATATTTTCCAAACACCCGGCTGTCTGTCAACTTACTTAGTATATTTTCCATATACCCACCCATCCGTCGACTTGCTTAGTATATTATCCAAAGACCCGTTGGTCGACTTACTTATTATTTTTTCTAAAGACCTGTCAAGTCGACGACTTATTACTATGCTTGGAACTGATACCTGCAACAACACTAAAAAAAATTCATCCGGGCTTTTACTGGAGTAAGGAGGTGTGTAAGGATGCGTTGAAGCAAAATTCATCTATGGGTTGCCAAGTTCATCCATCCTGGTCGCCCCATCCCCCACTCCCCTACTACTACCCCCTTTTGCCTGCCATGCCTTCCACGCGGGGCCCCCCATTAACCTCTAGTTGGAAATCGGCGTTCAGATTCGCAACCACGATTTGCCAGCCATCCAGGGAGGCAGGCAGGCAGGCAACCAACCGGCCGGCCGCGCAGCAGCTTCAAATGGCGCGCCAATGAAGAAGAACCCTGGAATTGGCTTCTGACGTTACGCGAGGAGGAAGAAGAAGACGAAGAAGAAGCAAGCGGGCGGACGGGCGGGCTGACCCGACCTATACCTAACTAGCCACCAAAAGAGCATGCCACCGGTTGCTGTGACCTACAATTAACTTACCAGGTTGGTTAAATTTAGCAGTTTACCCCTGGGCCAGGGTTTGTTTAGGGATTTTTGTTTTAGCCCAAAGTCACGAACATCCATCCATAGGAAGGATGTAGAAAACGTGGTGATCATCCCTATGAAGATTTAGCCAAATCTGGCTATTAACCGAATATGAAGTACCATTCTTTAATCATCATTCTATATTTTTGGCTAACCAAATATAGAACTCAATCTGATGATTTTTTCTTTTTTTTCCCCCTCTCTTCTTCTGGCGATTGAAAATCTCCAAAATCACTTGACTTTTGAGTTTCGCTGTTTGGCGAAATTTCGCCAACAATAGACTCTAGGAGCTCACATGAGGAGGACAATTAACTTACCGAGTTGGCTAAATGTGACTTACCCCTGGGCAAGGAGTCAGGAGCGTGACGAGGAGTAGGAGGAGAATCAACTTACCGGATTGGTTAAAGTAACTTACCCTTGGGTCAGGAGTCAGGAGCGCGAGGAGGAGGACGACAATGAACCCCCCGGGCTGGTTAAATTTTAACTTACCCGTGGGCCGGGAGCGTGACGAGGAGTACAAGGGGGCGGGCGGGCGGGCGGGCGGGCGGGCGTGATCGAGGTGCCAATATCGACGTCCTTCCCCAAATTCCGACGTCTCAACACCTCGGGCTGGATTGATCCACCGTAGTTGGCACGGGAGGGAGGGAGGCGCCATCTTTCCGCTCCGGAAAGAAAGACAGCACAAAATGCCGGAAGCGCGTACAAGATCTGTAAAAGAGTCTACCTAGGGATAAAAAAAGACAGACGCGCTGTGTAAAAGATGGTTATTAGAAGAAGGAATGAGGGAGAAAGGAGACGAAGATCGAGAGACGCGCGGTTTGCGTTTCTCTCTCAAGTGTCTTGTTGTTGCAGCAGCGGCATCGTCGTCGTCGGTTGGCGTTTGGTGTTTGTTTGCAGTAGCTCTTGTTGTTCTTGTCTCTCTGCAGCAGATCCGTCTCTTCTTGACGCTTCCGGGAGCTGGCATTGCTTCTTCTGCAAGTCCACAGCACCGGCATTGCTAAAACCGAAAACGCACACCCCGCTGCTGCGGCTTTCCTTCAACAAGGTCGAGTTGCTCCAGCAACGGATTCTGAGCTCATATAGGAAGAGTCAGCAAACGCGCAGCTTTCTTCCTCAACATTTGCCGATTTGGAGTCCGGAAAAGGCTGACCCAGACATGACGTAGCAAAAGAGAGACAGATCCTGCAGTGACAAACAGCTGGAGAGCGTTTTCTTTTTGTAGTGACAGGAACAGCAGCGATATGGGCAAGACGAAGACGACGACGGGGGTGTAGAGCCAAGAAGAAAGAAGCGAAGAGGAGGAGGAGGAGGAGTAGGAGAGAGGGAGAGAGGGCATCCAGCAGAGACAAAAACTGCAGGGAAGGAACGACAGCCAGCAAGCAGGCAAGAGACGACCGGAAAGGGGTGGGGAAGAGAAGACTAGAACTTGGGGAAACTTGCTACAAGGGGGCAGTGGACTCGTACATTGGTGTATGGCAGGTCACGGAGCCGCCTCCGGTGGGCTCTCACGAATGCGAGCCTTGCGGAGGCTCGTGTTGGTATTCACCATTTGCTGCTTCACCTCTCTGTCCTTTTCTTCACTAGCTGTGGGTAAGTCAGTCCTGTCTTCTTCTTCTTCTTCTTCTTCTTCTTCTTCTTAGCTCTTGTTCTTGCGCTCCAACCCACAACTACTCTCTCAGTTGTGGAACCGCCACCAGCAGGAGGGGATCGGGACAGACATTACCTACGAGTTTGTGCTTCCATTGCTGTTTGTTTTGCAAGTCTGCCAGCCCGCCAGAGCTAGCTAGCTAGCTAGCTATCTATGCCCCCACCCCACCTTCATGCTTTGAACAAAGGAGCTTACAATCTTTACTGGTGGAAAAGATTGTGGAGGTTGTTGTTCACTATTGTCTTGAAGATCTCCAAAAACTTTGAGCTCTTTTCAACAAGTGGGCCCGTGAAATCCAGTCTTTTTCTTGTAAAGGTTTAGGATTTCGATCGATTGTGGACTCCCAAGGGTCCGATGAAGCAAAGCAGACAATGCAACTGCTGTCGTAGCTTCCAAGCTTTCAGCAGCTGTTTTGCTCTCTAGATTCCTTACTCAAGAGCTGTTGTTTGTGGCCGTGCAACAAGCGTTAGCTTTTGCAGCTCAGCAGACAAACCCACTGTGTCCGTCCATCTTCCCCCCAGGATCTTTTCTTTCATCCCTGTGTAGATAGATTCTTTACACACCCACTTGTGTCTTCTTTGGAAAAGAGATGTGTGTTTCTGAGGAAGTGGAAGACAGTGTGTGTTGCTGAAGAAGTGAAAAAGATGTGTGTGTTTCTGAGGAAGAAGTGATGATTTCTCTCTGCCAAGAATTCTGCTGCTACTGGAGTTTAAAAGCAGTAGTTGCTTGGATTTGGGATTACATTGCAAAAGCAAAATGGGGCCAAAACGTGGTGTCCATGGTGCTGCAGTGAAACCCCATTTGTTGTCATGGAGAGATGATAGATTGCAGTGCCCAAAATAGATTAGCCAAGAAAGAATGCAAGCAAGCTTGCTTTGGTTTCACCAGACCTTGCGAGTGCGAGATTGAAATTCAACCATCCTACAAACTTAATCTTTCTTCAGGAGCAAAACCCAGTTGTTTGTAGTGATCTAATCCTGCAATTCAAATCAAGAAGCAAGAAGCAAGAAGCTCCAAAATCAGATTTTTTCAGCAAGATTTTGTTGCAAAAGCAGGCAAATCTGACCAAGGGGTCTACTGTTCTTGCTACAGTTGCTCCTTCAAGCTGCTGCTGCTCCAACAACAGATTGTGGTTTTGCTTGAGTTTCTACTACATAGTGTATTTCTAGGTGTATTGTGATCATATGAGCTCTACAGATCGAAATGATGTTTCCAGGAAGACATGTGTGCAAATGTTTCCAAGTAGAATCAGATCTGTTTTTGACATCACATTTGTGTTCCATCTCTACAGGGCAAGATGTGGCAACAGAGCCAGCTGAGGGGCCAGAGGGGCCAGAGAGTGGTGGGTACTATCCCCCTGGTGTTGGACATCATCCCCCAGGTGTTGGGCATCACCCTCCCGGAGTTGGTCACCATCCTCCTGGAGTGGGTCACCACCCACCTGGGGTTGGCCATCATCCTCTTGGAGTGGGACACCATGGCATAGAATTCAGTCAGTACCGGGCATTTATTGCCTTGCAAGCTTGGAAGAAAGCCATCACAGATGATCCTCATGGTGTCACGAGAACATGGGAAGGTCCTGAAGTGTGTGACTACAAGGGAGTGTTTTGTTCCCCACCTGAAAATGATGAGTATTCCGACATCATTGTTGTGTCGGGTATTGATTTGAACCATGAAGACCTTGGGGGCACCTTTGTTCCAGAATTAGGGCTTCTGGCAGAACTGGCTCTCTTCCATGTGAACACTAACAGGTTTACTGGGACAATTCCTCACTCTTTTGCATATATGAACTTGTTGGCGGAACTTGATGTCAGTAACAACAAGCTTTCAGGCCCATTCCCTGAAGTGGTTCTGGACATCCCAGAACTCATATTCCTGGACATCAGATTCAATGAGTTCAGCGGCTTCCTTCCACCATCACTCTTCTCAAAGAGGCTAGATGCTGTGTTTGTAAATAACAACTTCTTCAACAATGAGATTCCAACCAACTTGGGTGAATCACCTGTGTCAGTAGTTGTGTTTGCAAACAATGGATTCTCAGGGAAAATTCCTACCAGCATTGGCAACATGAGCCAAACCCTGAATCAGGTGCTCTTTCTCAACAACAGACTCGATGGATCCATTCCAGAGAGTATTGGCAATCTGAGCTTGGTGACAGTCTTTGATGCAAGCTTTAACCATCTCAGTGGCAAACTACCGAGCAGTATCAAAAACATGAGAAGTCTGGAAGAGTTTGACGTTGCTCAGAACAGGTTGACTGGAGAAGTGACAGCCAACCTTTGTGGTCTGCCCAATTTGTTGAATGTTACAGTCTCCGACAATTTGTTCACTAGTGTCAGTGCTGTTTGCAAGACCCACCGGTTCATCATCAATGCAGGTGGCAATTGTATCCCTGGAGCCCATGGACAGAAGTCAAGTAAGGCCTGTGCTCCTGTTAAGCCTCCTTCACCCCACTCTCCTCCTGCTCCAGTACACTCACCTCCACCACCAGTGTACTCTCCCCCTCCTCCCTCCCCACCACCACCACCTTCACCATCCCTGCCTCCTCCTTCACCCTCCCAACCCCCTCCTTCTCCACCTCCCCCTTCACCCTCCCCACCCCCTCCTTCTCCACCACCGCCATCACCATCTCCACCACCTCCATCACCATCTCCACCACCTCCATCACCATCCCCACCTCCTCCTTCTCCACCACCTCCATCACCATCCCCACCTCCTCCTTCTCCACCCCC
>Ga0116231_10002597_pt1 | contig 37770 bp, 33 predicted proteins | sample S1TSphgellanicum_2_FD_89695 | JGI IMG/M metagenome (GOLD analysis project Ga0116231, IMG submission 89695) | Host-associated microbial communities from peat moss isolated from Minnesota, USA - S1T2_Fd - Sphagnum magellanicum MG | ecosystem: Host-associated > Plants > Peat moss > Unclassified...
AATAGCACAAAGCCAACAACAAGCAGCACAAAGCCAACAACAGCTTCAAGAAATTTTGACTAAATTACAACAAAGAGGAATTGATCCAAATACACTTTAAATTGTATGTATAGTTATTTATTCCTGTCCAAATATATGACTGGATTATACCAAACTTCCTAATCAATACATTTGTACGTCTATGCTCAAAAACAGTCTTTAGTAAGATGAAATTTATATGGGTTTTGATATGATGGTTATCTAGAAAAATCCTTAAACCATAAGTTTATCGCCAAATGCCAACATATATTTTGACACTGCTTAAAAAGCCTGCATCTTATTTAGATGAATATTACACCTGGGATATTCATCAGACTCTAGTTGATGCGGTTTTCCCTATCACTAATCATCATCTTTATCACCGTACTGTAGCAGTGCAGGCGATTGATTAACTACTACACGGTACTCTGGGCAGTAATACCGACCTTGGTGTTTTTGGTGATCTACTATAATCGCACCCCTACTGCTCCACCGCTTTTCAATATACTACTGTCATTTATTGTGGGCGCAATTTCCGGTTTCGTCGCCCTCGGTTTGGAATACCTGGTAGAATTTATCTCTCCTTGGGCAAAATACTGGAATCAAATACAACATCTATTCTTAGGGTCTGCTCTGCGACAATTAGTCGAAATCGCCCCAATTGAGGAAGGATGCAAGTTCATAGCTGTTCTGGCTTTACTCTGGTATCTACAACTTAGCTATAAATTACGCGCTACTACAGCCTTCTTTTTTGCTATAGCCGTATCATTAGGATTTACTGCACAGGAAAATTGGTTATATTTATACCACGGTGAATCATCAATCTTAGAAAGGATTATCAGTACACCAGTCCATGCTATCTTCTCTGCTCCTTGGGGATATGCTTTAGGAATCTATGTTGCTTCTGAGATCAGATTAAAGCGAAATCAGCAGTTAATTGCTTGGGCTTGGCTGAATTCAGTAGTTTTTCATGCGTTAGTTAATATTTTAGCTCGCACTTGGAGCTATTATCCAAGTTTACTGTATTTACTCAGTTATAGTTTATTTCCGTTGCTACTCTGGATGTTTTGGCGACTAGAACAATTTTTCCGCAAAATCCAAGAAAAACCTCCTATTAAATTGATTTCGGCGAAAACTAGGCAAAGTCTCTATTGGCAACGTAGTCTAATTTTACTGTCTCTTATACTAGGTGGTAATGCGATCTTTGGATTACTAATTGTCAGTAAGAAACTGGATAATTTACAATTTCGTCAGTTCTTAAAACCAGATGTCTTTTGGTATGTAATTTCAGTAAGTTGTCTAAATATTATTTCTGCTGTTTTAGCTTGGTCGATCTATCGCTATTTACGCTCTTTAATTCGTCGTCAAGATTTTTCTAAATATCATATAAAATATAATTAAGCCATGACGAGGAGATTTCTATGCAAACAACTCGACTGCGTTGGACAATTGCTGATTTAGCAGCATTCTCAGACAATGACCTAAATCGCTATGAGATTATTGATGGAGAATTATTTGTGACGAAATCTCCACACTGGAATCATCAATCAAGTTGCGCCAGGATTTCTAGAATTATTGGGGACTGGGCTGAAAAAACTGGACTAGGTGACGTAGCGATCGCCCCAGGAATTATTTTTTCCGATGCTGACAACGTGATTCCTGATGTGGTCTGGGTAAGTAATCAACGGTTAGAACTACTTATGGATACATCTGGACATCTGACAGGTGCGCCAGAATTGGTCATAGAAGTGCTATCTCCAGGAGAAAAAAACGTTATTCGAGACAAGGAAAAAAAGCTGCTGCTATATTCTCAACAAGGTGTGGAAGAATATTGGATCTGTAACTATATAGAAAAAACCGTGGAAGTTTACCGTTCTCAGCTTGCTAACCTCCAGTTAGAATTGACTCTATTGGGCCAAGATCAATTAACTAGTCCTTTATTACCTGGATTTAACTGTTTAGTTAATCAACTATTCCCATAATAAGCTATCTGTTAACAGTCAGCATTTTATTGTATAAAATATAATCAAGCCATAACGAGGAGATTTCCATGCAAACAACTCGACTCCGTTGGACAATTGCTGATTTAGCAGCATTCCCAGACGATGACTTAAATCGCTATGAGATTATTGATGGGGAATTATTTGTGACGAAATCTCCACACTGGAATCATCAATCAAGTTGCATCAATATTGGTACACTTCTCAAGCTCTGGTCAGACAAAAGTGGACTAGGTAAAACAGCCTTCGCCCCAGGAATTATTTTTTCCGACGCTGACAACGTGATTCCTGATGTGGTCTGGGTAAGTAATCAACGGTTAGAACTACTTATGGATACATCTGGACATCTGACAGGTGCGCCAGAATTGGTCATAGAAGTGCTATCCCCAGGAGAAAAAAACGTTATTCGAGACAAGGAAAAAAAGCTACTGCTATATTCTCAACAGGGTGTGGAAGAATATTGGATCTGTAACTATATAGAAAAAACCGTGGAAGTTTACCGTTCTCGGTTTGCTAACCTCCAGCTAGAATTGACTCTATTGAATCAAGATGAATTAACTAGTCCTTTATTACCTGGATTTAACTGCTTAGTTAATCAACTATTCCCATAATAAAGCTAACTGCTAACTGTCAACAGCTAACAGCTAACTTAAGCTAATTTATACCCTAGCTAAAACAGGTTGTTCTTGTACGTAATTGACTGAATTTAATTCAGCTTCATCAGCATAAACTTCACAAGAATTATTCGGACTTTCAATCAGTTTGATTTTGTAAAGCTTGGCTCCCAATTGCTGAATAGGCGATCGCAGTAAATTACTGATATGAAAAGCGATATTCTCCGCCGTCGGTACGACCTCAGCAAAATAAGCAATATCTTTATTTAAGAAAGTGTGGTCAAATGGCTCAACCACATAATCAGCGATCGCCTGTTGTAGAGCTAACAAATCCACAATCATCCCAGTGCGGGGGTCGATTTCTCCTTGTACCGTCACTTCTAAATGGTAATTATGTCCATGTCCATTTACACGAGCGCACTTACCGTAGATTTCCGTATTTTTCTCTAGACTCAGATGAGGGTGAGCCAGTCTATGCGCTGCACTAAAGTGAGTACTAACCGTGAGATAAGCCATCATTCCGTTGCCCATATAATCTGCCCAAAGTTCAGGATGTTCAAATAACTGTACGCGGACTAAAGGTAAATGGGGTGTTAGCCGTTGCCAAATCACCCGTGCAATATTCTCAGTAGTAGGTAAAGTTTGCTGAAATTCTGTCCACACATCATTCAAATAGGAAAAGTCTAATTCATTAGTCACTTCTCGCTTAATTACCTGTTTGACATCAGACAGATTTACCACCATACCATACTCATCTATTTCCCCAGCCAGGGAGATGAATAGGACATAATTATGACCATGTCCGGGAAACTGAGAGCCAGCACCAAATTGTCCAATATTCTCAGATGCGCTTAATTCTGGAAGCCAATAACGATGACTAGCCGCAAATTGAGCGCGGCGCACTACAATACATTGCATGAGTACTCTATGAACAGAATTTAACAAGATTTAACAAGATTTAAAAAATTTTCAGCTTTTACTGCTTACAGCATAAACCAATTTATGACTTAATATTCAGTATTCACGTTCAATAATGTTATTGTTAATATTGATTAATAGGCGTCAAGAATGATTAACAGAAGCTTGAGCTTCGCAGCACAAACTTGTAGCTATGCGGAACAGCTCTTGTCCAGTATGTAAATAGCGGTCATCATAACTCAAAGGAAAATAAGCCAATTCTTCCAGTCCATCTGCAACTTGGTTAAGGCTATAGTAAAGATGTGCTGCTGCTCTGGCTAGACTGGGAGGATTCGGTAAAGAGCGAAAAGCTGTCTGTGCTTGCTTGAGGTCATCCCGACAAGTTCTAATATAATCTTGGAATACATCTAATAAATCATCATCAAAAGGATCGGCTGCTAATTCTTCAATTTGCTCCTCTAGAGAATTGAGAATCTTACAAATTAGCTGGTTAACTGGTTGATAAACTAGTCTCAGCCATTCCTCTACCTTTTCATCAGTATCTTTTCCAGTTTGTCTCTTTGCTTGATAATGCTCCTTAGCGGACGCTGTTCGCTGTTGACGAAAATTTCTCGCTGTCTGAAAAGTATTACGGATTTCTTGGTCATAATTATGGCGACGTTGAGAGTCGCCTAATATCTCGTAAGCTGCGTTAATCCGAATAATTTCCTGATGGTCTGCTGTTTCTTGCTGACTGTCAGGATGAAAAAGTTTCACCAATCGGCGATAAGCTTGCTTAATCTCGGCTTGGCTAGCTTGGGGATTAACATTTAGGGTTTCATAGTGATTGGAATCAGGGTGAGAATCAGACATTGATCCAAAAAGATATCCAAAAAGATATCCAAAAAGATTTTTTTAGCTCAGGCTAATTGCCAACTTGGCTTCTAGGTCTTGAAATAAAGGTGTACTCAAATATCTCTCGCCAAAACTGGGTTGAATCATCACTATCAAACGCCCAGTATTTTCTGGACGCTGGGCGGTGCGAATCGCTGCGCATAAAGCAGCTCCACTGGAAATACCAGATAGTAGCCCTTCTTCCTTGGCTAATCGGCGACTGAAGCAGATAGCTTCTTCGTCGGTGACAGTAATTACTTCATCAATCAATGCTACTTTCAGCACTTGTGGTATAAAACCAGCACCAATTCCCTGAATTTTGTGGGAACCTGGTCTACCTCCCGATAAAACTGGGCTGTTAGCTGGTTCTACAGCGATCGCCTGAAAACCAGGTTTTCGTGTTTTGAGTACTTCCGCCACACCTGTAATTGTACCACCTGTACCTATACCAGCGACAACTATATCTACCTGTCCATCTGTATCTTGCCAAATTTCTTCCGCCGTTGTTTCCCGATGTATTTTCGCATTAGCTGGATTACGAAATTGCTGTAACATATAGGCATGTGGTGTTTGTTCAACTATTGTTTGTGCTCGTTGAATAGCTCCACTCATACCCTCAATTCCCGGTGTGAGTTCCAATTGCGCCCCATATGCTCTTAACATCGCCCGCCGTTCTCCACTCATTGTATCGGGCATAGTCAAAATCAATCGATAACCGCGAGCCGCAGCTATCATCGCTAGGGCAATTCCTGTATTTCCCGATGTCGGTTCCACTAAAATAGTTTTACTAGGAGTAATCAACCCTTCTTGCTCGGCGGCGGCGATCATGCTCAAGCCAATTCGGTCTTTGACTGACGCCGATGGGTTCATGCTTTCCAGTTTCACCACAATTTGAGCCACACAATTCTCTGCTTGGGGAATCCGATTCAACTGCACTAAGGGCGTCCGACCGACTAATTCTGTTATGTTCCGAGCAATCCGCATCATTATTTTTATTCCTTGATCCCAGAAAGTTAAATAATTTAATTAAATGTAGTACATGATGTCCATCTGTCGCCGAGCATCTCTTTTTTCACACATGTCCTGTAAGGAATATTTTTGTAAAATAGCATTTGCGGCTTGAGTTGCTTGCTGCCAAATTTCTGCAATTACAAAACCATCTACAGTTTTCGGGTTAACTTCTTCTTCATAAGTAGAGTTTTTCACCTGGACATCTAAACCCTCTAAACATTCCAAAATCTCAAAAATGCTAATTTTCCAAGGTTCTCGCGCCAATAAATAACCCCCCTTAGCACCGCGTTGACTTTTAACTATACCCCCACGCCTTAAGGTCGCTACTACTTGCTCTAAGTAGCGGTCAGGTATATTTTGTAGAGTGGCAATTTGCCGTAATTGCATTGGTTCGCCGCTCTCGTAATAAGTTGCCATTTCGATTAAGGCGAGAATTGCGTATTCCGATTTACAAGATAGTTCCACAAGCTAACATATTAGGCGGGATTCTTCCATTATACTCCGGCTAATCACTAGGGATAGGGAACAGGGAACAGGGAACAGGGAACAGAAAGTGTCCTGTTCCCTGTTGCGCGTTCCCTGTTCCCTTTCTTAGCAATCTTTAAAACGTAAAAGTTGTTCTCAAGGTACCAATAAAGGCATCATCCGAGTTACTTTGTCCGCCAGGAGAGGTTAACCAGATCACTCCTGGAGTAATGGAAATATTGTCGGTGACACGATATTTATAGAAGCCTTCGATGTGATAAGGGACATTTCCGGTATTGGCAAAGCCTACACGATTGAGAGCATAAGGCTCTGCTCCAGCAAAGATCCCCAAGACATTCCCCTTCTTACCGAAGTCGGGTAGAGCTATTCCAGCTCCGTAGCTCCAAGCTTCATAATTATCGTTGAGACCAAAGCTTTTGACATTGGAATAAGAAACAAAACCACTCAGGGAGAATTTTTCACTCGGTTTCACGGCGATCGATACCCCATAGGAGTTGTTATAAGATGCGCCACCACCATTGGCACCTAAGCTATTCGCCGCCGCAGTTCCCACTACTGGTAAGTCTGCACCTGCAGTGCCACCTTGGTCAAATAAAGATCCACCTGCACCGTTGTATCCGTGGACATAAGTCCCAGCTACAGCAATGCGATTGCCCAAGTTAAAGTTCAATTGTCCTAGTGCTGCATAATTGCCATTAAATAACCCACTACCAGAGCCGGGATCATTAGCTTCTGACGCCAAATAACCAAAGGTCAATGAACTATTTGATTTACCCGCACTAGGTTTACCAAAGGGGACGTTAAGTCCAATCCCTGAACCACCACCAATCCGATAAATTGGGTTTTCTGAAGCAAAGGTAGACAAAGCTCCATTACCACCATCGCTTTTATCAAAAAAGTAGGGGTTATTTACAGCAGCATACTGGCTATGCTCTCCACCACTAGCTGCAATGTAAACTCGCGCCGGACCAATAGGCGCTTCATATGTCAAGCGGTCTACGCTGACACTATTATTAGTGCTCTGTCCATTCAAGTCGAAGGTTTGTAGACCTTCAGCATCTTTCCCAGTGGAATTAATCGACGTACCGTTACGAGAAACTATATTAAAGTTGTTCGCATTCCCAGCACTCAAGCGGGTAATTAACTGGTCGTTACCAGTGAAGCTGGTTTGTAGACCCAAACGGACTCTGTCTTGGAAAACTGCATTGTTAGCTCCACCAGTATTACCACCAAAACCATCACTGACAGCAAAAACAGCTTCACCTTGTAATTTGGTCGTAGTAGAAAACTGATGTGTTTCCAGGAAACTAGTTCTAGCTTCCAAACTATCTACACGACCTCTCAGGGTGGCCAATTCAGCCGCAAATTCTTCTTGTAGTCGTTGTAAGGTAGCTAAATCCTGTTTGGTGACCAGGTCAGCTGTTGCTGTGGCGATCAATTCATTCACCCTGTCTAAACAGGCGTTCAAACCAGCCGCAAATTCGTAACGACTTAAAGCACGATTACCTCGATATGTACCATTGGGGTACCCAGCAATACAACCATAGCGCTCAACCAAGGATTGTAATGCTTGAAATGCCCAATCAGTTGGTTGTACATCGGAAAACTGTGAAACTGATGTTACTTGGGATTGGCGCGCATTACCATCATTACTGTAGGTTTTCACTTGGTCTAGCACTTTTTCATTATGGGTGCTTGTTTCTGCTGGTACCTCTGGGGTTTGCGCGATCGTTACTTCCTGTGTGGGGTTGGGTAGTGCTTCTGTGGCGACATTGGGAGCTGCAAATGCTGTAGTTGATCCTAGCAGAGTCGCTCCTAAAAATACTGGACTAACTACAAGAGATTTCCACAAGAGATTAGACATTTTGATTTTTCTCCTCACACCTTACTATCAATAGTTCTCTTCGCTGTGATTATTTCCGGAGCCGGAGCCATTCCCACTCCGCTGAAAACTCCGCTGAAAAATGTGACATCTTTACTTTGACCTGTGGATTGAGCAAACTTGCCCTGATTACAATTTTAGTTTTCTTCAGGCTAATAACCAGTTAATAAAAGGTTAAATATTTATGAGATTAAATTATATATAAGCATTTAAATATAAGTTTATTTTATAGCAAGACTTGGCTAACAGTCCGATTGCGTCCTTGCGTTTTTGCTTGATATAGCAGTAAATCAGCTTGCTTAACTGCATATGTAGGATATGTGTCCGAACGAGGAATGACAGTGACTAATCCTATGCTGACACTAACGTACTGACTAATTTCCGAGCCAGCATGAGGAATCCGCAAGTTTTGAATTGCTTGACAGAGTATTTTTGCAACATGGTTCGCTCCGGTTATATCAGTATTAGGCAGGATGATGGTGAACTCTTCACCACCATAACGAGCTGCTAAATCACCGGGACGACTCAAATTTTGGCTTAAAGTTTGAGCAACTTGCTGCAAACAGATATCTCCTGCTTGATGACCATACAGGTCATTATATTTCTTGAAAAAATCTACATCGGCTAATATTAAAGAAAGTGGTAATTGTTCCCGCGCTAATATGCGCCACTCTTTCTGTAAACATTGGTCAAAATGTCGTCGATTAGCAATTCCTGTTAAACCATCTGTGATAGTTAATCGATGAAGTTCTTTATTGCTTTCTTGGAGTGCTATTTCAGCTTGTTTACGGTCATTTACTTCTTTCAGTAATTGTTGATTTAGACTAGATAATTTTTCTGTTCTTACCTGTATTAATTGCTCTAGCTCACTATTGAATTTCACTAGTAACTGTTTTTGTTGTTCCAAAGTGGTAAACAAATCCGCTATTGCTATAGAAAATTTTGATACTTCATCTTCACCAAAAAATACTGGAATTTTTGCAGTTGTATCTCCCTGCCGAATCCGGTCAGCTGCTGCAGCAATCATCATCATCGGCTTGATTATCCGACCAGAAATTTCCCAGGAAAGAAGACTACTAATGATTCCCAATATTATAGCATATTGTAAAATAGTATACTGTAGTGATCGAGCCGCCGCAAAAGCTTCGCTAGTTGACTGACGTACTAGCACTATCCATCCTAAACCTGGACAATTACCATATCCTTGAGTTTTAGCGTAACCTGTGAGATAATGATCCTTATCTTCTTCAATAATAAAGCCTCTATTGTGCTCTTGAGCGGCTTGAAAACTTGGTAGGGTATTTAGTTTGGCTGGAATGTGAAAGTCAGTTTGATCAAACAGGAAGTTACTGTTTTCGTGAGAAGCCAATAATACTTTTCCCTCTGCTGAGAGAATTAAAATTTCCAAATGACGGTAATTATGCAGGGGTTTGAATATGGCGTCTTGGAGTTTTGAGACCAATTCTAAATACAGATGCGCTCCTAAAACACCCACAAAATTCTGATTTATGTCAAATACTGGAGCTGCTACATCAACAAATCTATATGGTTCTCCCTTGTGTTTGGGATTGGGCAAATATGAACTTAATAGCTTGGCTTCATGAACATCTTGGATGCTGGGGTGCTTTTGACTGGCTTTAAACCAACGTCGTTGAGATACATTTCTGTTTTCCAAGATACCATCTGTGCTGGCTATTACAGTTCCTTGAGCGTCAGTTAAACCAATCCAAGCAAAGTCTTCATAAGCTAGCTTAAGTTTTTCCAGGATAATGCGTTTAGGAAGATTAAGAGAATATTTGATGTCTTGAAATATGGGTAAGGTTGTGAGAATCTGAATTTCCTCAAAATAGACAGACATTCTCTGGTCCAGTTCATGTACCATTTGATAAGCTAGCTGTTCCATGAACTTACCACTATCAATCCTGATTTGCGACTGGCTCACATAGCCTACAATCAAGGATAACAGCAGTGAGAAAGAGAGGATTGTCAGCGCGATCGCTAATCCCAATCGCTGTCTAAAACTATAGTAAGGGTTGAGCTGATTTAACCACTCTCTAAACATGACTGATGAAACTGCGATCAGAAAAACAAGGAATCCTTAACCAGCTGTTAAAACTATGCTCTATTAGCTTAAATGCTTTTTATTTGCTCCCTAAACATGTTATTGTAAAGTTTTGTAAACAGTCTCGTCAGTTGGGGGAATAGTTTGAGGAAATAAGATATCTTCGTACACTTGGGCGAGGGAACAAGTAAAGTCAATACTGGCTAGATGTAATTTCTGTTCCTTGTGATAGCTATAAAATTCCCATATCCCCACTGGGTTTCGCCGAAAACAATCAACACGTTGACGTTTTTGACTGACTAAAACATATTCTTGCAAAGTTTCTAATTCTTGATAATCACTGAATTTATCACCTCTATCAAATGCTTCCGTAGAGGATGAAAGCACTTCTATAATTAAGCAGGGATAACGTTTAAAATATTCAAAATTTGTATCCCTTGTGTCACAAGTTACCATTAAATCAGGATAATAATAGATATCTCGTGATTCAATTCTGGCTTTCATGTCACTTAAGTAAAGACGACATCCTGAACCTCGCATATGGTTCCTCAGTATTGCTGCTAAATTAGTGCATATTGTGACATGAGCATCACTTGCACCCGTCATTGCATAAATTTCCCCTTGGATATATTCATGCTTAATAGGGCTGAATTTTTCCGCTTCTAAATATGCTTGTGGGGAAAGATACGTTAGGAAATTACCAACAGTCATAATATTAAGTTAACAGGGAACAGGGAACAGGGAACAGGGAACAGGGAACGGGGAACGAGGAACAGGGAAGAAGTTGTTGTTTTCTGTCCACCTTTAATTTAGCAAGTTAATCAGCAATAAAGCCAAATTCTCTCCCGCCGCAGCCGGCACGGCCACAACGGGAGAGAATATACATCCAGCTATGTAGTCTCTCCCAACAGAGTCAACTTGGGAGAGAACATTGCTTGAATATCCTTAAATAGTAAATTCTAGAATTTCCACTTCCCTCTATCTTGAGGATGAGATTAATTTACTTGGCCAATGAAACTAAAGATGCTTGTTGATAGTGGATTCCAGCTTCTGCAAACCTATTTAAAGCTTCTCCTAAGCGATCGCTATCTGCGATCAGACTTATGCGGATATAGCCTTCCCCTGCACTTCCAAAAGCGTTACCTGGCGTTACTACTACACCAGTTTGCTGGAGGATTTGTAAGGCAAAATCTGTGGAACTCATTCCCGGAGGACAATTCACCCAGAGATACATAGTCGCTTTCGTTTTAGGAATATCCCAACCTAATTTGTTTAAACCCTCAATTAAGAAGTCTCTTCGGCTACGATAGCGTTGTTGAACTGCTTCTAAATATACATCTGGTAATTGTAAAGCCGTTTCCGCCGCCGATTGTAAAGCCGCGAATAAACCATAATCTAAGTTGGTTTTTAGCGTGCGTAAGCCTTGAATAATGTGGCGATTACCCACTACAAATCCCACACGCCAACCAGCCATATTATAAGTTTTGGATAAGGTATGAAACTCAACACCAATATCTTTAGCACCATGAATTTCCAACAAGCTAGTAGGTTGATAACCATCAAAAGCTAATTCTGCGTAGCATAGATCATGTACTAGCATGATTTCATACTTACGAGCAAAAGCAACAATCTCCTCAAAAAACTCTCGCGGCGCAGTCGCAGCAGTAGGGTTGTTTGGATAATTGAAATAGAGTATTTTCGCCCTTCTGGCGACTTCATCAGGAATCGTCGCTAAGTCAATTAACCAGTTATTTTCTGCTGTCAAGATTAAATTATGTATCACCCCTCCCGCAATTATTGGTCCACGGAAATGGACGGGATAAGAGGGTGAAGGTACAAGTACCAAATCATTGGGGTTAATATAGGCGATCGCCAAATGTCCTAACCCTTCTTTCGACCCCAACAAAGGTAAAGCTTCGCTATCTGGGTCTAGGACTACACCATAACGACGATGATACCATTTAGTAATTGCAGAACGAAAACTAGCCGTCCCCTCAAAAGGTGGATAACCGTGATTAGCGGGATTGCGTAACGCTGCTATGGCTGCTTCTACCACTGGTTCTGGTGTCGCTCCATCAGGGTTTCCCATACCCAGATCAATTATATCCAGTCCTTGCTCCCTAGCTTTTGCTTTCAATTCATCAAGACGCGCAAATACATAAGGTGGTAATTTTTGGACACGTTCTGCAGGAGTAATCCAACTCAAATTCATTTTGAAACCTCGTCACTCTTTACCCTAGGAGAAACACGATTAACATCTATCAGAGGTGTAGTGGTAGAGACCATCGCCGCCATTAACTGTTCCACATCCACCTTAAATGGGAGGCGGTGAATATCAGAATTAGGAGCTAGGGAAATTTCCGCAGCTGTTTGTAATTCACCCAGAGTAATCTGGTGTAATCCTAAATCTTGTAAATTTCTGGGTAGCCCAATCTCTGCATAAAACTTGAGCAATTGCTGTCTGGCTGCTGCTGCTAATTGGTTTGAAACCAACATTTCTTCTAATCGCAACTGTACCAAAATGCCATAAGCGACTTTTTCACCATGCAGACTATTATGTCCCGATATGTGGGTTAGTCCATTATGTACAGCATGAGCTGCTACAGTCCGACACTGTGCTCCACCCAGTCCACCAATTACACCAGCCATTAAGACTGTAGCATCTACAACTTCCTGCCAAACTTCACTACCTGTTGCTTGGAGAGCAAGAGAGGATTTTTGGAATAAGATATCCCGTAAAACTCGCGCTTGTTGTACAGCCGCAATGATTAAAGTTGACTCTAAATGTCCACTACTGACTGAAGCTTCATACCATTTGGCGATCGCATCTCCGATCCCCGCAACCAGAGTCCGTTGAGGAGCCATTTGGAGTAAATCATAATCTAGCAGGAGTAAATCTGGACAACGAGACAGTCCCACATCATACAAAAAAGCCCCTGCGGGTGAATAAACATTAGAAAGAGCAGTCCAAGCCGCACATGTCGCTGCTGAAGAGGGAATGGTTACTACTGGTAACGAAAGTTGCTGGGCAACTAATTTAGCTGTATCGAGTGCTTTACCACCACCAAAACCAATAATTACATCGGCTTTATGTTCTTTCGCCATCTTGCGTAAAGCTTTCAAACTAGCTTCACAACAATCTGCTCCATAACTTGCTGAAGTCACATGTAGTTGTGGGGATTGAAAAATGGTTGCTAAACTATCACGGCAAATCACCAGTGTCTGGTCTCCCGTCACCATTAAGGGGCGAGTTCCCATACGAGCAATCTCTGTTACTGCTACAGTTAATACCCCTGCACCTCTAATAACTTTCGCTGGTGCAATAGTCAGTGCGGGTAGCATATTGGAAAATTGAGACAAAGTTGGATGAGAAGATTGATTGGGCATGACCTTACTTGTTGCCAAAAAGTTGATATTTCTTCATCAAATTAGACTTATAACTGAGGCATCTATCTCTATGCAGATGTTAAAATTATTACATTTCTCTATCGATAGTAGCGTTTATCACTGGTTGGTTAAGCGCATTTCATACCTGACCTGATTCGTAAGATACTCATTAGTACTAATTCTCGGAATATCAAAATTTGGAATAACTGTATAGTTAATTAATATTAGCACTATTGCTTTCTTAATAAAAGTTATTCAAAACTTTTGTCAGTAATCCTGGATTGGGTAGTTACCATTAAAGAGTGTAACATATTTTCGCCAAGTTCAGAATACCTAAGTGTTAGAAATAAAGGACTACCAACCTTCTTCTTATGACTTCTATTAAAAATCAACCTGAAACCAAGCTGGAAGTAAATGGAAATGCTAGTGGAGTTATCCGCCTCAAACCACAGCAGTTTATTCATGTATTGGATACCAATACAGGCGTTACGCGATTAGAGGTTGGTCCGCAAATCATCACTTTTCGGGACCATGACCGACTAATTTTAGAACCCTCTCCTATGGTAATTATTCCACCGCGTTATTATTGCGTGGTGAACAATCCAGTCCTCCGAGACGAAGCGAATCGACCGCTAACTGATGAATATGGACAAATTCGCCTACAGTATGGCGACCAGGAAATTCGTTTTGTACAAGACCCCTTTCCATTATATCCAGGGGAAGAATTAGCAGGGGTGGTGACTAGATTAAGAGTAATAGAAACGAATCAAGCTCTCCATTTGAGAGCATTGCGAGATTTTACAGAACATTCCACTCTTGTCAGGCGAGCTGGAGATGAATGGCTATTTGAAGGACCAGGAACTTATATTCCTGCTGTGGAAGTTGAAGTAGTTGCAATGGTTACAGCTAAAGTAATCAAACCTCATCAGGCTCTCCATTTAATTGCTCGTCAATCTTGTATGGACCGTCTGGGAAATCGACGCAAAGCTGGGGAAGATTGGTTGGTACGGGAAGAAGGTTCTTATTTACCTGGAATAGATGAGGAAGTAATGGGGACTATAAATGCTTATGTTTTAACAGAACGTAAAGCATTACATCTGAAAGCTAAAAGGACATTTCGGGATGTGTTTAATAGACAACGGCGAGCGGGAGATGAATGGTTAGTAACTATCTCTGATGCGGAAATACATATTCCTGATGTTTTTGAAGAAGTTGTGGGAGAAGTGGAAATTACTACACTCAGCGATCGCGAGTGGTGTATTGTCAGAGATCCCATCGACCAATCGGGAAGACCACAACTAGGATTGAGAGAAGTGCGTCAAGGGAGAACTTCCTTTTTTCTCCATCCTGGTGAATCTCTAGAAAACGGGATTGAAAAAGTCTATATTTTGGGAGAACAAGAAGCTTTGTTACTCAAAGCCAAAGAAATTTTGGTGGATACCAATCAAGGTCAGGAAATTTCTCGCCATCCTGGAGACTTATGGATGATATTTGGTCCGAGGGACTATATACCTCCTGTAGAAGTTGAAGTTTTAGAGAAGCGTGAAGCGATTCCTTTAGATATGAACGAGGGGATTTATATTCGAGATACCCAATCGGGTGAACTGAGATTGGTGAGTGGTCCCCAATCTTATATGCTGACTCCTTATGAGCAATTATGGGAAAAAGAGTTATCGTCTATAGTAGAAGAGTTGCTCAACCAAAAACTCGACCCGATTGCTGAACGCAATGTCCAATATCGCACAGTGGGAGTTTCTGGTAATTCGTCAACCTCACGCGACAAAACTAGAGCTGTAGTTTTTCATGTTCCCCAAAATGCAGCCGTCCAAATCCATGATTATAAAGCGCGTTCTGCTCGGACTGTTTTTGGACCGGATTTAGTTATGCTAGGTCCAGATGAAGCTTTTACTCTGTTTAGTTTATCTGGAAGTAGACCGAAACAACCAAATGTGATCAAGTCATTGGCGCTGTTTTTAGGTCCAGACTTTATGACTGATATTTTCCGAGTAGAGACTTCTGACCATGCTCGGTTACAGTTACAGTTGTCGTATAACTGGTTTTTTGATGTCAATCGTCACGACCAGCAAAGTGCGACCCAGCTATTCCAAGTTCCAGATTTCGTTGGCGATGCTTGTAAGGCGATCGCTTCCCGGATTCGCGGAACGGTCGCGGGAGTGAAGTTTGACGAGTTCCACCGCAACTCAGCTCGGATTATTCGCTTAGCAGTTTTTGGCGCTGATGCGGACGGACGTGTGAGGGAAGAATTTCGGTTTAGGACTAATAATTTGGTAATCACCAGTATTGATATCCAGTCTGTTGAACCTGTGGATGAGGAAACGCTCAAAAGTTTGCAAAAGTCCGTCCAAATCGCGATTCAAATTACTACTGATGCTCAAGAAGCCGCAGCTCGACATGATGCTGAAAGGTTGGAACAAGAAGCCAAAGCAAGATTGGAGCGTCAAGTGATTGTAGACCGGAGTGCTTCGGAGTTGGAAAAAAAGCAACTTTTGGAATTTCAAGCCGAAAATATGGCGATCGCATCTACAGGAAATGCTGCGGCTGAGGCGAGAGCTAAGGCTGAAGCTGCTAGAATTGAAGGGGATCTGACTGTTAATTTAGCGCAGCAGGATGCAGCAGCTAACCGCATTAGAGCGGAGGTGGAATTGGCGAATTTGAGAGCACAGCAAGAAGCTGAACTGGCTCACCAAAGAGCCATGATAGCTCTGGAGATTGAAAAAGCTGAACGGATGGCGCAAATTAGTACAGCAGAATTTAGTCAGAAGGTGGCTGCGATTGGTTCGGAAACACTCAAAGCGATCGCTCAAGCAGGTCCAGAAATGCAAGCCAGACTATTAGAGGGATTAGGAATCCAGAGTATGTTAATTACGGATGGTAGAAATCCGATCAATTTATTTAGTACAGCTAATGGATTGATCAATCCTGTTTCTTTACCCTCTTCCCCAGATTTTCCCATCGCCAAAGAACCACCATCAGAGTAACTATTCCTAGTTGAATTCCTAAATTAGGAATTGTTGATGCTACGTTTCTACCAGCGAGTAGTTGAAAGAAGAAGATAAACGCGCCTATAAATGCAGAAGACCCTGCACTAATGTAAATAAATTGTCTTAAACCGCGATAAGGGTTCATAGCTTCGGTTTTAAGGCGATTTTTCAAATTTTCGTCTACCATAAATAAATAATGCTATAATATTAAGCTGTATGCGCCGATGTAGCTCAGTTGGTAGAGCAGCTGATTCGTAATCAGCAGGCCGTGGGTTCGACTCCCATTATCGGCTTTGAATTTACTCACGGTTTAACCAGTTTAACTCTGTTTAATATTAACGTACTCTTAAAGAGTAATAGCTTGAGATGTTTAGTGCGGGTAAGGGTATAAGGATATAAGTAAAAATGCTAACCTTTGATGAACTCTGGGAACTCCTCACGATCCAAGACGAAAGTACAGATTTAGATGCAAGTATAGAAGTAATACTACGAGGATTCTTAGTTGTAGAAGTATAGTGATCAAATAGATTGTCTTCTATAGTATAGGCAGGGTGTTTAACACCTTTGAACCTTTTACAAGAGAATATAAAAGAGGCTAGAAATCCAATTTCACTTTACGAGTATCTGGAAGGCTCTATACAATCATTTAGCAGGATCAGATAATTTGGTTGCTCCTAAATGACTTACCACTGCTTTTAGCCCTAAAAGATAGCTTTGCACGCCAAAGCCACTTATCTGACCAATCGCCACAGCCGAAATATAAGAATGATGGCGAAAATCTTCCCGACGATAGATATTACTCAAATGCACTTCCACAGTGGGTAAATTAACAGCAGTGATCGCATCCCGCAAGGCTATACTCGTATGTGTATAGGCTCCCGCATTGATCAGAATTCCCTGATGTTCCCCTAGTGCTTGATGAATAGCATCTACCAACACCCCTTCGTGATTTGATTGTAATAGAGAGACTTTCACCCCTAACTGTACCGCTTCAGCTTCTAGCAGGCGATTTATGTCAGGTAGGGTAAGAGAACCATAGATATCCGGCTCTCTTCGGCCTAATAAGTTAAGATTTGGTCCATGTAGTACCAAAATGCTAAAAGGTAACAATATCTACTCCGGAAAGATCAGATTTTTAGCGGTTACGAGAACGATCATGTACGGGGATAGGAATCAGCTCCGGCTCTTGTTCCGCTTCTGGTCCTAACAAAGTTCCAATTAATTTCCTGGCTAACTCTTTTAGCTTTTCCAGTACCTTTTCTAGAAAATCCATTAAATTAACTACTCCTGAGATAATATCTCAAATTTGATTAACTTGTCTTGCACTTTTTCTAGCGCCTGATTTGATCCTCAGTTGTTCATAGGGTCGGCATACTTTTGTAATTCTTAGGCATAGACCATTCGGAAATCCATTATTGTGCCTTCCCCTACCTTTCATTATCATATCACATCAATTAGCTAGCGAATGGTCTTCTTTAAAATAGTAATTATAGGTGTAGGCTTAATGATGTTGACAGCTAAATAGCTAACTGTCAACCGCTCAACTGTCAACTGTCAACTGTCAGCTTTTTTCTTATTAGTAGTTGAGGATTTAGTCGTAGATTTAGCTTTGGTAGTTTTTGATTTGCTTGTAGTCTTGCTAGCGGACTTTGTGGAACCTTTACTAGAAGCTTTAGCTGTCAGCAATTGTAATGCCTCAGATAGAGTTATATTTTCTACCGTTTGACCTTCTGGTATACTGGCATTAGTTTTAACGTGCTTGATATAAGGTCCGTATGGTCCATCAAAGATACTAACAGGCATTCCATCTTCAGGATGTGCGCCTAATTCGCGCAAAGCCGCTTTAGATTTACTATTAGCAGCCCGTCCCTTTTTAGGTTCAGCCAATAATTCCAACGCCCGCTCTAGAGTAATTGTCAAGACATTATCAGTAGCTTTCAAAGAACGGTAGTCTTTCCCCACTTTTCCCTGGTCGTGAACAACATAAGGTCCAAAGCGTCCTAGATTGGTTTGGATTTTACTCCCAGTTTCAGGATGAACTCCCAAGTTACGGGGTAAAGATAACAGACCAACAGCCATTTCCAAGGTAATAGTTTCTGGTGTCACACCTTTGGGTAAAGAAGCTTGTTTAGGTTTGGGATTTTCTGCAGTTTTATCCCCCAATTGAACATATGGACCATAAGCACCTATTTTCAGGTAAATCGGTTCACCAGTTTCAGGATGAGTCCCCACTTGGTCAGGTCCTACAGTTTTTTGGCGCAGCAGAACTTCCACTTGCTTGGGATCAAGGTCAGCAGGAGTTAAGTCTTTGGGAATGGAAGCAGTGACAACTTGATCCCCATTTCCTACTTCGATATAAGGACCATATTTACCAATGCGAACTTTCGCATCCAGATTTTCCAGTTCTACAGTTCTAGCAATAGTCGCATCAATTTGACTTTCCTGCTCTCTCACCTGAGTTTCTAAACCTGATTCACCCAAATAAAACTTCTGTAAATATGGTAACCATTTAACTTCTCCTGTAGCAATATCATCCAAAGTTTGCTCCATCTTCGAGGTAAAGCTGGGGTCAACAATGTCGGGAAAATATTTTTCCAGCAAATCTGTTACCGCAAAGGCGGTAAAACTGGGAATTAGGGCATTATTTATCAGTTGGGCGTAACCTTTATCTATGATGGTACCAATAATACTGGCATAAGTACTAGGGCGTCCAATCCCTTCACTTTCCAAAGTTTTTACTAGAGTCGCTTCTGTATATCTGGCGGGGGGTTGAGTTTCATGTTTAACTATTTCCAACTCATTACATAGGGGATGGTCTTGTACCTTTAGAGGTGGGAGGATGATTTCTTGATCTTCTAAAGCCGCTTCCGGGTCATCAGAACCTTCTACATAAGCGCGTAAGAATCCGGGAAAATCAATCCGTTTACCATTAGCTCGGAAACCCGCATCTAATACTTGTAGATGAACCGTAATTTGAGTTTGTCGAGAATCAGCCATTTGACAAGCGACAGTGCGCTTCCAAATCAAATCATATACAGCAAGTTCTCGACCACCTAAGCCTGTTTCTTGAGGAGTGCGAAAAGTTTCACCCGCTGGACGAATGGCTTCGTGAGCTTCTTGTGCGCCTTTAGACTTAGTTGTATATTGTCTAGGCTCGGGACTCAAATATTCCTGACCATACTTTAGGGCTACACAACTGCGGGCGGCAGCGATCGCCTGCTGGGACAAATGTACTGAATCTGTCCGCATATAAGTAATATACCCTTGCTCATACAAATTTTGGGCAATGCGCATAGTATCCCTAGCGGACAGACGTAATTTCCGGTTGGACTCTTGTTGTAGAGTAGATGTAGTAAACGGTGGTGCAGGTTTACGCGTCACAGGGCGTTCTTCAATATCTGTCACCGTCCAAGTCTGATCTATGAGGCGTTCTTTAAGTGTACTAGCTTGGTCTTGACTGAGCAAGACTACATTCCGCCCTACTGCTATTGCACCTGTAGATGGGTCAAAATCGCTCCCAAGAGCCACTTTAATCCCGCCCAAAGTAACCATCTGCGCACTAAAGACAGATTTTGCTTGAACTAAGCTAGCTTTTAAATCCCAATATGTACCTGCATGAAAAGCGCGACGTTGACGCTCCTTAGTAACTAATAGCCTAACTGCTACAGATTGTACACGTCCTGCGGATAATCCCCAAGCAATTTTTTTCCACAATAGGGGAGAAAGAGTATACCCTACTAACCTGTCCAGAATGCGTCTAGTTTCTTGAGCGCGGACTAACTGTTCATCAATCTGACGGCAGTTCTGCAGCGCAATTTTAATGGCTTCTTGAGTAATTTCATGAAATACCATGCGTTTTATCGGTACCTTTGGTTTGAGCAATTGGTATAAATGCCAACTAATGCTTTCACCTTCCCGATCTTCGTCAGTTGCCAAAATCAATTCATCTGCATCTTTAAGCGCATCCTTGAGCTGAGTAACAACTTTCTTTTTATCCTTGGGGACGACATACAAGGGTTCAAAGTCGGCGTCTATGTTTACCCCAAGCTGCGCCCATTTTTCCCCTTTGACAGCTTGAGGAATTTCACTAGCTGATTGAGGTAAGTCCCGCACATGACCCATAGAGGCTTCTACCCGATAGTCTTTGGGTAAGTAGTTGCGAATGGTACGAGCTTTGGTTGGAGATTCGACAATGACGAGAGTTGACATGGAAATTTTCACAAAAAGAATAGCGGTTCCGCTAAACAGTCAAGTTGGAACATTTTTGCCAAAATGTCAAGATATCTGAGTTGTCAGATATTTTCATCTTTAACTTATTCAGCACCTAATTGGCGACTACAGGGTGGAAATTGTCCCTGAAGTTGCATATTTTTTGAATTAATTCTGCTTGAACACGGGAAAAACACACTGGATGAACTAGATATAAAGTGGATAAAGTTTAAACTTACCGCTGAAATTACCTTACATGTTTACCATAATATATGTCTGATATATTTTCTGAGATTATGCCCAAAATAAACAAAAATAATCAAATTTTAGGCTACTCCGTCACAATAGAGTTAATCTGTTGATGTTAAGATGGTCCATGGAGAAATAAATTCGGTAGTTTAGACCTTGTTGTTAGTATTAATTTCAAGCCTATCCCCGGGTATATATCTCTGCACAAATGGATTTTTGGAGAATTTCATGTCAATTTACGTAGGGAATCTATCCTACAGCGCCACTGAACAAGACTTGACTGAGGTATTTTCTGATTACGGTAAAGTCAAGCGCGTTCAACTACCGACAGATAGGGAAACTGGACGCCCACGGGGTTTTGGTTTTGTGGAAATGGAACTAGATAGTCAAGAAGATGCTGCCATAAAAGCTTTAGATGGGACATCGTGGATGGGACGTGCTTTGAAAGTGAATAAGGCTAGACCTCAGGAGGAGAGACCTAGCCGTTCGGGGGGTCGTTATTAAAAAATTTTACTTAGCTGTTGATTGGCAACAGCTAAGTAAATTAGATGCACAACTCCTTAAGACAGAAAGATAAATGTCGCTTTGTGCCAAAACTATAGATAAAATGATTTTCAGTTAGCCTGAATGTCTAATCGCTAAAACTTATACATATCATGGATTTTGCCAATCTTGCATCCCAGTTAAATGCTGGAACGGTTCTACCAGAGGGAATTGTGATTCTCACCCTTTTAGGGGTTTTGGTTGTTGATTTGATTTTCGGGCGCAGGTCACATCACCAGATTGCATATCTGGCGATCGCAGGTCTACTGACAGCAATTGTCACCCTGTGCTTCCAGTGGGAGGCGATTAATCCCCTGGCTTTCAGTGGTGGCTTTAATAGCGATAATGTCAGTCTGGTATTTCGCGGCATTATTGCTCTGTCTAGTGTAGTCACAATCTTAATGTCAATTCGTTACATTGATCAGAGTGGTACGGCTCTAGCGGAATTCATCGCCATTTTATTGACTGCTACTCTGGGGGGAATGTTCCTCTCTGGAGCTAACGAGTTGGTGATGATTTTCATCTCATTAGAAACCCTGAGTATTTCTTCTTATTTATTGACAGGCTATACAAAGCGTGACCCTCGTTCCAATGAAGCAGCGCTAAAGTACCTCTTAATTGGAGCTTCTAGTACAGCAGTATTTTTATATGGTGTCTCTCTGCTGTATGGTTTATCAGGTGGACAAACACAACTGGATAAAATTGCTACTGGCATTGCGTTCAACAATATAGGGCAGTCGTTAGGTTTAATCATCGCCCTGGTTTTTGTAATTGCCGGTATTGGCTTTAAAATTTCTGCTGCTCCATTCCATCAATGGACACCAGACGTTTATGAAGGTGCTCCCACTCCAGTGATTGCCTTTTTATCCGTTGGCTCCAAAGCAGCTGGATTTGCCTTGGCCATTCGTCTTTTAACTATTGTATTCCCGGTAGTCGCCGAGGAATGGAAATTCGTCTTCACAACTCTAGCCGTTCTGAGCATGATTTTGGGTAACGCTGTGGCTCTAGCCCAAACCAGTATGAAAAGGATGCTAGCTTATTCATCGATCGCCCAAGCAGGGTTTGTAATGATCGGCTTAATTGCTAGCAGTCAGGCAGGATACGCCAGCATGGTATTCTACCTTCTGGTTTACCTCTTCATGAACCTCTGTGGTTTTACCTGTATTATCTTATTCGCACTACGGACAGGAACAGACCAGATATCAGATTATGCAGGACTATACCAAAAAGACCCTCTGTTAACTTTAGGCTTAAGTATTGCCCTACTATCATTAGGTGGTATTCCCCCACTAGCGGGATTTTTCGGGAAAATCTATTTGTTTTGGGCAGGTTGGCAAGCAGGTCTTTACGGTTTAGTTCTCTTAGGTTTAATCACTAGCGTCGTGTCTATCTACTACTACATTCGAGTAGTGAAAATGATGGTGGTTAAAGAATCCCACGAAATGTCTGACGTCGTCAAAAATTATCCTGATCTACAGTGGAATTTACCTGGTTTAAGACCTTTACAAGTAGGTTTAGTCCTGACCTTAATCGCCACTACTATTTCGGGAATTTTAGCGAATCCTCTGTTTAACTTAGCAAACGAATCTGTCGCTAAACTCCCTGTATTTCCCACAGCAATAGCTGTGAATCACCAAGGAAACACAGTCAAAGGGGAATAAACAATCTATGAGTTGGAGTTACCTATAACCTTGGTGACTCCTGACTCCGATTAATTAACTCTTCAATTTTTTGCGCTTGATAAGTCTCTGCTAATGACAATATCTGCTCAATAAAATATGCGTACTGCTGATTTGATTGAGCGAGTTCCTGAGCTACTTTTACTAGCTTGTCCATATGACCTTGTTGAGCTAGTTGTAGCAAACTAGTTAATTCTTTTGGCGTTGGTACTATCAGTTTTGATATATTGATTCCATCAGCATCTAACCGATCTTGACTCATTACCTCCAATGTAGTTGATGATTTGGTCCCAGCCACATCTAAGGGTAAATCTATCTCAAAGGAAAAAACACTACCAACACCTAATTGACTCTCCACCTGAATCTCACTACCCATAAGACTAACAATCTGTTTACAAATGGCTAATCCTAATCCTGTTCCCTGAGCACGACTTTTACTGTCTCCTACCTGTTCAAAAGGAGCAAAGATTTTTGACAATGCATCTGGGGTCATTCCTATTCCTGTATCTTCCACCTGAAAACGCATCCGACCCACACCCGATGCTACATCAATATTAATGATATCTATTTTAAAAATTACTGTACCCTTATCAGTGAACTTAATTGCATTACCTAATAAGTTAATCAAAACTTGTCTCAATCTCTTCTCATCCGTTTGTACACTTTCAGGTAGTTGAGTTGTGGGTAGATAGATAAAATCTATTCCTTTCTGCTCTGCTCGAATCAAGCATATTTCCACTACTCCTTGTAAGAAGGCGGGAAAATTTATGGGTGTTGGGTATAACTCCATTTTCCGAGCCTCTATTTTGGAGAGGTCAAGAATGTCATTGATCAAAGTCAGTAAATGATGACCACATTGGTAAATAATGTCAATACCATGGCGTTCTTTTTCTCCCCAAGTCTTAGCTTGACGCAGAATTTGAGCATAGCCTAAAATACCATTTAAAGGAGTACGTAATTCATGACTCATATTGGCTAAAAAGTCACTTTTTGCTTTGTTAGCAACATCAGCTGCTTCTTTAGCCAAATCTGATAAAGCCTTAGATTTTTTTAATTCAGCTTGTTCAAAAGCATTCACTTGCCAAAGGACAGCAATCATCGTTAAGGCTAATCCCAATACTACTAGAGCCATAATATTGAGGGGTGCTAACTTAGATTCAATATTTTGTCTAGGAATGACTAACGCCACTGACCAATTTGCCTGTTTTAGAGGAGCAAAGGCGACATATTTCTGAGTACCATCGATATTGACTAATTCTATTCCTTGTTGCTTTTTGACCATGCGTTGAGCGATCGCTGCCAAATCTCTGTCTGCTATTTTTAGTAAACTTGGTCTTGGATGTTCTACGGTTGACATCAACTCGGTACGAGGATGAATTATCGCCTCTCCTTGAGAGTTTAGTGCAAAAGCATAGCTATCTTTACCAAAATGTAGTCTATTTACTATCTGCGTAACCCTAGTTACTGGTACACCCCCTACAATCACTCCATCAGGGGAATTTTGATGATTTGAATTTGTCCAAATTGGTGCAGAAAATACAATTAAAGGAACTTTTGCTGTCCTTCCAATCAGAGGATCTGAAATATTTGCTTGTCCTGCTAGTGCTTTTTTAATGTTTTCTCTATCTTTTAAATTTACCTTTGAATTAGCAAAACCTAATTGAGTATTATATAATGAGCCATCTTGCTTAATAATTAAAAAAGAAACATATTCATCAATTCGCTTAAGTTCTAATTTTAAATAAGGTTCTATAAAAGTCCAATTTAGAGAACGGGCTAAATTTGTATTAGCTAGAGTTTTTATCTCTGTCTGACGGATAGCTAACCAGCTGTCGATGTTATTTACACCTTCTTGCACTTGTAAAAAAGCATTTTGTTGAAGATCTGCCAAAATCAAGTTACGTACAATTTGATAACTAAAATAGGCAGAAACGCTCACAAATAAAGTCGTACCAGCAATAATTACTCGCACTAGTGGGGTTTTCAGCCTAGTTTTTAATAGTTTAAAATCACTTCTTTTCATCCTTAGCTCCTACACTTGTGGGCAAAGTAATTATGCTTTGTAATAGGCGATCGCAAAAAAACCTGCCTATTTCCTTAAGTAAAGTATAATTTGGCAGGCTTGTAAATCTATAATTGGTTTGCTAGGCTGAGTCTTCTGAGCAGCAAGAACATTAAAAAGTGAGGATTTTACTTAATTTTTTGTTTAACAAAAGTGACTACTTGAGTTAGCTGCTTCTTCAAGCTTTCGATCTCCGTCTGCATCTTAGTAGTTTTCTCCTGCAGTAATTTTATTTCTGCAACTAAACTAGCCTGATTAACAAGCTCACCAGCAGAAATTTCTTCTTTTGTGGTTTGTACTGCTACTGATGCCTGTACTGTGGTTTGTACTGCTACTGGTGTTTGTACTGGTGCTGGTTGTGCCGCAACATCTTCGCGGGGCAATTTGGCTTTCGCCATTGCTGATTTAATTGCGCCAACTAGTTGCTTCTGATCGAAGGGCTTACCGAGAAATTCAAAGTACTTAAAAGGTTCTAGAATTTTTTCAGTCACTTCTTCTTTGCGTCCAGACATGATGACTAAAGGAATTTTCCTTAAATCTGCCTGAGCTTGCACCTTTTGAAAAACTTCCCAGCCACTCATTTTGGGCAATAAGAAATCCAACATGATCAGACTAACTTTTTCCCGAAGGATGAGATTATATCCTTCTAGACCATCTTTTGCTTCCAAAACCTCAAAATTGCCTGGAGGCAACATTTCCCGTACTTTCACCCTGACAACTGTAGTGTCATCGATAACTAAAATTTTGTTACTTGCCACGACTGCTTTCTCTACCAAAAAAATTAAATATAGATTGGATGGTTTGCCGACTGAGCTTAAATCTTCTCCCACTATATCTACAATTTATGTAAATTAGGTGAGAGTGAGTTCCTGTAAAGGTGACAATACAGCAAGTATCTTGTAAAACCCCTGTTCTTACTCTTACTGCTTTGTATCATAAGTGATTATAGAAAATAAAAAAACTCGGCTGGCTCTATTTTTGCATCTTGCTAGAATATATTATGGATTCCTCACCAAAAAACAGACTAAAATCAGAAACTACGGCAATGCCTAGTTGGTTACGCCGTTCTATTGGCAAAGCCAGCGAAATCTCTACGGTACAACGTATCATTAAGCAGCGCCAAATTCACACAATTTGTGAAGAAGGGCGCTGTCCCAATCGCGGGGAGTGCTATGCCAACAAAACAGCAACTTTTTTACTCATGGGCCCTACCTGCACTCGTTCATGTGCTTTCTGTCAAGTAGATAAAGGTCATCAGCCAATGCCTTTAGACTTAAGTGAACCAGAAAAAGTGGCGGAGGCGGTAAAACTTTTACAATTGCGGTATGTAGTTTTGACATCTGTAGCTCGTGATGATTTACCCGATGGAGGCGCAACCCAATTTGTCAAGACTATCCAAGCTATTCGTTGGCACAATCCAATAGGAACCGAAGTTGAAGTACTCACACCTGATTTTTGGGGGATTATGGGTGTGGGCTGCTTGAGCCAACTTGAGCGGATAAAAATAATTGTCCAGTGTCAACCAGCTTGTTTTAACCATAACATTGAAACAATTCGCAGGCTGACAGGAGTGGTGCGGCGAGGGGCTAAGTATGATAGGTCTTTACAAGTACTGGCTATGGTTAAGGCAATGAACCCAAACATACCCACAAAATCAGGTTTAATGTTAGGACATGGAGAAACTCTAGAAGAAGTGGTAGTCGCTATGACAGACCTAAGACAGGTGGCGTGCGATCGCCTGACCATTGGTCAATACATGCGCCCTTCTTTAGACCATCTACCAGTACAAAAATACTGGACACCAGAGGAATTTGAGCAACTGGGTAAAATCGCCTCCCAGATGGGATTTAGTCAAGTGCGTACAGGTCCATTGGTGCGTAGTTCCTATCATGCTGGGGAGGCGTAGGGTTTATCTACACAGCCTACACAAAACACAAATATTTATCAAGAATCTGAGATATTAGGGCATCTATTTGGTATTTCTTAGAAAAGTCCTGAAATTAGGAGAATAGTTGATGACTGCTAAAGCCAAAAGTTCCACAACCGCTAAACCCACTTACATCTTTCGTGCAAGTTGGGCGATACTACTGTTAGCTATCAATTTTGTGGTAGCGGCGTACTACTTTAACATCATTCAGTAGTTACTAGTTGACTGGTGCTGCGGATTAAATCGTACCTTTAAACAATCCTTTAGGTCGAACCAGCAGCACCAAAATCATGATCAATAATGCTACTCCTTGTTTGTACTGTGAACCCAACCAAGGCGTACTTAATTCCTGGGTAATACCAATAATAAAAGCAGCAGCGATCGCCCCATAGGGGTTGCCAATTCCCCCTAAAATTACAGAAGCAAATAGGGGTAAAATCAAAAACCATCCCATATTAGGTCTGACTGCTGTAATTAACCCATACATACTACCGCCCAAGGATGTGAATGTACCAGCAATTACCCAAGTCCAGAAAATTACTCGGTCCACGTTGATCCCAGATACTTGGGCTAAGTCCAAATCATCAGCAACGGCCCGCATTGCTTTACCAATTTTGGTGTTTTGCAGCAGGTAGTGTAACGACAAGATGGCTAGAATGGCTAAGACTAAAACCAATACCTGATTTTGTGGTACTTTTAACTGAAAAATTTGCAGAGCTGGAGTTACAGGTAAATTATAGTTTTGGTTTCTTCCTCCCCAAATGAAAATCATCCCATTGCGGAGGAACAACGCTAGTCCAATAGACATGATTACTAGTGTTGTAGAAGTAGCACGCATAGCACGCATCCGCGACCACAGTAATTTTTCTGTGAGTAACATTGCTGCTACTGTGCCGACGACCGCTAAAATCATGGATAACCAAATATTTAGCCCTAGTGTATTTACTAAGAGCGTTAAGTAGGCTCCCAAGGTGAGAAAATCTCCATGGGCAAAATTGGATAATCTTAAAATTCCATAAGTAAGTGTCAATCCAACTGCTGCTAGAGCGATGATACTGCCTACGGCGATACCGTAAATAATTAATTGGGTAAGTTGTAGTATGTCCATAATTTGAGGGTACACTGAGAAAAGTTTAACTCTGTGATTTAGCTCAATAAATTTTGCGATCTCAATCACATGCGATACAGGAAATTGCGGTTTATATATAGAGGGGGTTCTACGATAATACTACGTAGATTCGGATCTCCATTAACCTATGTAGCTTAACTCGCCAGTTGCTTTGACCATGCAGCAGTCTTCAAGCTTAACAGAACAAAAATCACATATAAATGGAGTATCAAGCCAATTGCCGGAAGTTCCACAATTAGATGCTCAACTGTGGCTGGAGCGTAGCTTGAATAAGTTGCAGAATTGCCTTTGGGAGTGTCTGTTTTCCGCTTCTGCCGCAACAACAGCAGAAGTAGACATTTTTCAGGCTGTGGTGAATGAACTTTTTCATACATTATGTCCTAGTTTAGTGGCGATCGCTCTGCTAGCACCCCAAGAAAGCGAGGGAAAGATTTGTTACATACCTAATTCCTCTTCTGTAAAACAACACACAAAACATCCATATAGACAGATACAGTTAGACTTAAACAGTGTGATCAAGTTGACAGATTTGCAGCAGATGGAGAAACAGCGACCACAAACTGCTTGGCGGTTAGTAACAGATACTAACACTTTGACAGCGTGGTTAATTATTGCTGAAGAAATTGAAAGGTCGGATTGTTGCTCGCTCCAAAATCTTCCCCATCACTTGAGATTAAAATTGGTCACCAGAACAATTGACTATTTTGCAGTTGTGTTCACACAACTGAGACAGGTACAATTTTGGCAACGGAAATGCCAACAGTTAGAACAGTATAATCAGGATTTAGAACGGACTAATCAACTTAAAAACCAGTTTCTTGCTAATACTAGTCATGAGATCCGTACACCATTGAGTTTAATTATTGGATTTACACATTTGCTATTAGCTCAACATTATGATCCTCAGAAGCAGAAACATGAAGAATACTTGCATATTATTCAATCTAGTGGCAAACACTTGTTGGGTTTAATTGATGATATTTTAGATCTTTCCAAGATTGAAGCTAACCAGATGGATGTGCAATGGGAGCTAGTAGATGTACCATCAGTATGTCGTAATGTTTTAGCTTTGGTGAAGGAGAAAGCTGCTAATAAAGGGCTGAAACTGCACTTTGATTTACAACCCGATATTAAAACTTTCATAGCTGATTCTTTGCGACTCAAGCAAATGTTGTTAAATTTACTGTTTAATGCGATCAAATTTACGACTAATGGTAGTATTGGTCTACGAGTTATTACAGAAGATTTATGCTTACATTTTACTGTTTGGGATACTGGCTCAGGGATTTCCCCAGAAGACCAAACAGAATTATTTAAACCTTATTATCAAATTTTGCACAGGACAGATGATACAACAGACTACCACCCACAGGAAGGGACTGGTCTAGGATTGATGGTAACCCAAAAGCTAGCCGAAATGCATGGTGGTTGTTTAACTGTGAAATCGGAAATTAATCAGGGTTCAAGTTTTACTATTGTTCTCCCTCTCAATCCTCAAGGAAAGGTTTTACCAGGTCTCGGTATAGAAGTAGAAGGTATAGAAGATTTAAGCGCAAGCAACTCTCAATCAAAATATGCCTCTTCTTCTGCTTCTTCTGGAGAATTTGCGTTAAATACTGTTAATATCGATTCCCAACCAGAAATTTTGCTAGTCGAAGATAATTTACCTCATGCTGAATTGATCCAGGTCTATTTGCAGCGATTGGGATATAAGGTAACTTGTGTCACAAATGCAAAGTCTATGTGGATCAGGATTAAACAAAAGCAACCATCATTGATCTTGATTGATGTAAGGCTACCACATGTTAATGGCTTGCAATTGGTGCGAGAATTACGAGCAGATGGACAATATTGTTCTATACCTATCATCGCCCAAACAGCAATGGCGATGATAGGCGATCGCGAACTCTGTCTAGATGCTGGAGTTGATGATTATATTTCTAAACCTATTGATTTACCACTTTTAGCTAGTATGGTGGAGAAGCACCTGAAGATGGTAGGGAATAGGAATTGTCAAGATTAAGGGAAATATTACTAAATATTACTAAAATATTAGGTGTTGAGTGGTAATAAGGTGGTAATTATGACACTAGCAGAAAAATTAGAGCGGTTAAAAGCTATATTCGCAGAAATGGAGGAAGCTATCATTGCTTACTCTGGAGGCGTTGATAGCACTTTAGTAGCTAAAATCGCTTATGATGTTTTAGGCGATCGCGCTTTGGCTGTGACTGCGGTTTCTCCATCCCTGTTACCCTCAGATTTAGAAGACGCGAAAATTCAGGCTCTAATTCTAGGTATTCCCCATAAAATTATCCAAACTCATGAGATGGAGAATCCTAATTACACTTCTAATCCTGTTAACCGTTGTTATTTTTGCAAAAGTGAATTACATGACAATCTTCGTCCCTTAGCTTTAGAGCTAGGTTATCCCTATGTAGTAGATGGGGTAAACGCCGATGATTTGCATGATTATCGTCCAGGAATCCAGGCGGCTAAGGAAAGAGGTGCGCGATCGCCTTTAGCAGAAGTTGGCGTCTCTAAGATGGAAGTGCGACGACTAACTCAACAACTGGGTTTACCTTGGTGGGACAAACCAGCACAACCCTGCCTTAGTTCCCGCTTTCCCTATGGTGAAGAAATTACCATAGCTAAATTACAACGAGTTGGTCTTGCTGAAACCTATCTACGCTCTCTAGGCTGGCAAAATTTGCGTGTGCGCTCGATCGAGGATACAGCACGGATTGAATTACCATCTGAGCAAATCCAGAATTTCGTTTTGACGACAAACTTGGATGAGTTAATTTCCAGGTTTCAAGATATTGGTTTTATCTACGTCACCTTAGATTTAGAGGGCTACCGTAGTGGTAAGTTAAATCGGGTTTTAGCAAATAGGACTAGCTTGTAATAGGATATTAAACTTTAGATAGCAGCTTAAATTCTATCTGCTGGATGGATGCTCTCCAGACATCATATCCTTCTGAAGATAGATGAATACCATCTGTGGTCAGTTCTGGACGTAAATTACCTGCAATATCTGTAAACCAATGATGAATATTCAGATATTGAGCGCCTTCTTGTTGGGCAATCCAAGCGATTTTACCGTTAAGCTGCCGAATATGACTATTAGAAATACTGGTTACCCGTACTGGTAGAATTGATTGGACAACAATGCGACTGTGAGCATGGGTTTGGTGGAGTCGATGAATGATATGGCGGAAATTATGCAAAATGGACATGTCTTTAACCCCTCCACGTAAATCATTGATTCCCACCATTAAATAAATCACTTCTGCTTTTGTACCCGCAAAAGCCCCTAATCTTTTCATCACACCCTCGGAAGTATCTCCAGATATACCTTGATTGAGCCAAAGTTTACCACTGGGTAGCTTTTCTTTAGGAAACCACATGCTTAAAGAATCCCCTACCAAAATACTCAAGCGATTTGTCCCCTGTCCTTGAGTTACAGCTTTAGCCTCCATCGCTAATAAATTCTTCCAATCTTCATAAGTTAATTGATGTTTTTTAGCTGGCTCCTGTAATACATGTAAATTTTCCTCATCGATACGAGTATATATTTGACCTGTTTTCAACGATAGCCACCTTTCATGGTAAAGCTGATCCCCTGATAGTAATGTATGGCTAGTTGAGGTAGCACTATGATTGAAGGATAGTTCTGGAGTTGTTGGTAAAACGCTATTCCTGACCACTTGCAAAGAAATTTTCTCGCTCGGTCTCTCTTGTAAATGCGGCAAATCCCATGAAAATCCAATATTTCTGAATGCAATACTAGACATCTCTGGGAAAGTCGATGCTGGTATAGCCAATCCTGTTAACAAGCTTGCTGCCAACAGATACGGTTCCCTCATCGTTTTTTCTCCTCATAATGAACTGACTGCTTTTCTTTATGACAGCCTGAGACGGCTGAATTCAGGAAAATTTTACTTTCTTTTGTTTTGACTACTATCTTCCTTGAGAAAGTTTTTTACGATAAAATAGTAAATTTTTATACAAAAAATCTAATTTTAACCTTTTGTATAGAAAACCCTGAGTTTTTTTTGCTGCAATCATGAAAAAAACAAATGGATTTTTTGAAATTTTTGCTTAATTCTTGTGTAAGATAGCTTAATCGCTATCAGATGATGGTGACGAACTCATTAAAAGACCAAGGCTTCTCAATATGAGTTCGATCATCTGAAGATTAACTTCTTAGATTAACTTTGACCTATTTGCCATTAAGATGCTAAGATTTAAGCGAAGTTATTAATGTTTCCCTGTTATTCTGTGGCTAGAGCAAGTACAGCAATCGGTGTAAGTCCCATAATTAAGGAGATTGTGCAAAAGCAGGCACATTCAACTCGATTAACTTTGAAAGAAGTAATCCTCATGGGCATGTTAGCGATAGATAAACTTGATGACCAAAGTCGTCAAGAGTTGGCAGATCAAGTTCATCAAATGCAGGTGAATGGCGAAATATAAAGTTTGCTCCAGACAAACTTGAATTTATGAACAGAGGTGGTGATTATCTCTACCTCTGTTCCAAATGTTTCGTCCATTTACTGTTTTTGGCCAATAGTCAAGCAAGATTGTGGTAATTTTCTTCAGCTGGAAATTCGCCAAATCTTAATTTTATTGTCCTCACCACCACTGACAAGAATTGTGCCATCGGCACTGAAAGCTAGGGATGTAACTGCATTAGCATGTCCAATAAAATGGGCTATTTCGGCTCCTGTAGTTATATCCCAAAATTTAATTTGATGATCGCGACTAGCGCTGGCGAGAGTTTTACCATTGGGATTAAAAGCCAATGATGTGACTTTGTCAGCGTCTCGTGTCAAATCATGAATTTCGGTTCCTGTAGCTGTATCCCATAATTTAATCTGGCGATCGCGGCTGGCACTGGCCAGTAGTTTGCCATTGGGACTAAAAGCTAGTGATGTCACAGTTTGGGAATTTGGCGTTAAAGTGCGAATTAATTGTCCCTGATGCCAACGCCATAATTTGATTGTTTTGTCAAAACTACCAGTGGCTAAAGTGATGCCATCAGGACTTAATGCCACAGAGCGTACCCAATAGGAATGTCCTGCGATTGTTCGGATTAACTTTCCGGTTGCCAAATTCCAAACTTTAATTGTGTTGTCATCACTCCCACTAACTAAGGTTTTGCTATCAGAACTGATAGCTAAAGCATGAATTGAGTCAGTATGACCTGTGAGGGTAAACATGAGTTTTGTAGTGGCTAGATTCCAGACTTTGATTGTATAATCATCACTCCCACTCACAAGCACCCGACCATTAGGACTGATCGCTACTGCATTCACTTTCTGTGTATGTCCTGCTAAAGTCGCAATTTCTTCCCCAGTAGTCAAATTCCAGAGTTTTATCAGGCGATCGCTAGTGCTAGCGATCGTCTTACCATCTGGACTAATAGCCACGGAAAAAACCCAATTATTATTTCCTGGAAGGGTTTTCACCCAAGATATCTCTCCGATAGATTCCTTTGCGGATTGATTAGAAATTATTTCACTATTATTTCCCCTGTGGGATTGACTCAGGCTGGAAGATAAAACTGTTTTCATCCGTTTAAATTCTCTATAGCCAGATTCCCCAATTCCTAAAAAGACAATTGCCCCAATCACCACAAGTAAATTTCTGAGAACAATATATTTTGGTGGTAATGGTCCTAATTTCTGTTTTGGCTGGAACTTTAGCTGGCGATGCTCTAGTTCCTTTTCTGGTACTTTGACAATCGCACCTGTATTCAGTGGTAAAACATGATTATATTTTTTATGTAAATCTCGAACCACCTCATCAACTGATTGATAGCGATTCTGGATTTCTTTTTGCAATAATTTATCTAAAATTGAAGCTAGCTCATGACTCAGTGGAAATTGCAAATAATCTTGCCAATGGGTTACCCAGCTATACCCATGTTCCATCCACAATAGCCAAGGAGACATTCCTGTTACTAGATGAAAGCAAGTAGCTCCTAAACTGAATAAATCGCTAGCTGGATACGCCTTACCATCTCGGATTTGTTCAATCGGTGAATACCCATGTGAACCAATAGATGTACCATTTTTTTGTTGAATTCTAACTGTTAATTGCTTAGAAGAACCAAAGTCAATTAGGACTAATCTGCCATCTCTTTTACGCCGAATAATATTCTCTGGTTTGATATCTCGATGAATAACTCCCCGGCTATGAATAAATTTGATCACAGGTAATAAGTCCCACAGAATAGATTGCAGATCCCACTCTCTATATATTTTCCTTATCTGTAGCTCCTTTAACAAATTTTGCCCATTAATAAACTGCTGAACTAGATACAAGCAATTATCTTGTTCAAAATAAGCCAACAAAGTAGGGATCTGTCCATGTTCTCCCAATTCTTGCAGTCGCTTTGCTTCTTGGGCAAATAATTCGATCGCTTTTTTTTGTGACCAAGTTCCTTGAAATTTTGGAGCTAGTTGTTTAATGACACAGTATTCATTCAATTTATCTGTATCTTCTGATAGATAAGTTCTGCCAAATCCTCCTTCATCCGAAAGCACCCGCATGACACGGAAGCGATTTCTTAAAAGTGAAACGAGCGGAGTACTACATGCTTGACAAAATTTTTTGCCATCGGGATTTTGAGGATTTAAGCAATCGGGATTTAAGCAGCAGATCATGGTCTGACAGTTGCGACTGCATGATAAATTATGCTAAGTTTGTCCCGCATTTTCCCTTGCAATAATCGACTCTCGTGTTCTTTTATGGTAAATATGTATGGTAAACAAACCTGGTTGGGGATTGGGGAATTACTTACTAAAAACTAATAATTATAAACAACACCTGTTTTCTGAGATTTCAGAAAACCACGAGAGTCAAAAAATTAATTATTTCCTCGATCTTATCGTAATCATCAGCAAATATCTGGTCAAAATGCCATAACTATCTTTCGGGTAGGGAACAGGGAACAGGGAACAGGGAACAGCAAGAAAAACATTTTTTTCTTAGTGCGAGAAAAAATACGTCCTTATACAAATTCACTAATTTTAATTATGGGGATTTAACTGTTCCCTGTTCCCCGTTCCCTGTTCCCTCTTGACTGTTTATTTTGGCTGAAAATCCTGATGTGATTTTCTTCTACTTAACTTTGACCTCAGTTCTCGAATAGCGCTTGCGGCGCGGGAAATAGGTGAAATATATTTTTGGGTTTCTCCAGATAAGCTAGTATTACTATTACCTAGTTTTTGGTTGGTTAAATAACTAGTTAAATTTCCCAGAGATTTTTTCCCTTCTAGAGCGAAAGCTAGATCGGCAGCTGTTTTAAATCGCTCACTCACCGGAATTTTTACCATTTTGGCAAGAATCTGGGCGAAATCTTCACTCAGATCCACTTGATTAAGCCAAGATATTTCTCCAGTATGGGGGTCATATGGAAATTCTAACGGACCCTTACCAGTCAATAAATAGAGACAGGTTATACCCAAAGCATAAATATCAGTAGCGTAAACAGGGCGTAGTGATAATTGCTCTGGTGGTGCAAATCCATTTGTGCCAATAAAATTAGTAGATACACTCCTATTCATTGAATTATCATGGGAAGCAGCTAATTTTTCCTTTACTGCACCGAAGTCGATCAACACTATTCTCTTATCATCTTCACAACGGAGGATATTCTGAGGTTTAATATCACGATGAATGACATTATTGTTATGGATATACTGCAATACTGGTAATAATTCTCGCAAGAAGTCTTTGACCTCAGCTTCCGTTTTCCGCCCATACCGCCGCACTTCCCGTGCTAGAGTGCTACCTGCTATATATTCTTGGACTAAATAAAATTCTCCCTGATTTTCAAAGTAATCTAGCAACATGGGAATTTGTGAATGATTACCTAATGCTGCTAAAGTTTTAGCTTCTTTTTTGAAACGTTCACAAGCCCTTTGCCAAATTTTAGCATTTGTTGTTTTAGGACAGAGTTGCTTGATTACGCATAGAGGACTTCCAGGTAAAGCCATATTTCTGGCTAAAAATGTAATTCCAAAACCACCTCTACCTAAAATTCGTAATATTTCATAGCGATCGTAAAATAGTTGCTTAGTGCCACACATTTGGCTGAGGTGGCTGTACTGTAAAGTGCTGTCATGAAGTTTTGTGATCTTTTGAGGAAATTGATTCATGGGGAAATCTCACATATCGGCTGTTGACTGTTGACGGTTGACAGTCAACTGTTAACCGTCAACGGCTACCGGGAGAGTTTTTGGTAAAAATCAAATATGATTCCTGGATAGTGTTTTGCTACTTTAGTCTATGTAAAATTTGATTTATGATGAAACTTTATACTCAGATACTTCTGAAATTATGGCAGGTAATCCGGAAGTAAACAAGATTTAATAGCAGATAGGATAATTTCACCTTTAATTTTAATTTTAATTTAATTTAATTTAATTTAAACTCACTAACTCCTGATGAATGTTGGCGGAAGAGAAATAGAATTGGCTAGATCGGCGGGAGCAAAAGCCCCATTTTCGGTAATGATAGCTGTAATTAACTCAGATGGAGTTACATCAAAAGCCGGATTGTAAAACTCCACACCTAAAGGAGTCAAGATAGTGTCGCCTATTTGGTATATTTCCATAGGATGACGGTTTTCAATCGGGATTTGTTTCCCATCAAGTAGCTGAAAATCTATTGTTGATAAAGGTGCAGCTACGAAAAAGGGGACACTGTGCTTTTGAGCGACAATAGCTAAACTGTAAGTGCCAATTTTATTGGCTGTGTCACCATTAGCGGCTATCCTATCCGCGCCCACAACCACTGCATCGATTAAACCCTCCTGCATACAATGGGCAGCCATCCCATCGGTAATCACGGTTATAGGGATGCCTTCTTGAACGCATTCCCAAGCTGTGAGTTTTGCTCCTTGTAAACGAGGGCGGGTTTCATCAGCGAATACTCTACTTAAACGACCTGCGCGCCAAGCAGAACGCACAACTCCCAATGCAGTCCCATAACCTGCTGTTGCTAAAGCACCAGCATTGCAATGAGTGAGTAAAGTCAGCTGTTGAGGATTTTTGGGTAAAACGGAGAGGCCATGATTACCTATTTGCTGACAAGTTTGTAAATCTTCAGCGTTGATGGTTTTCGCAGTTTCCCACAGGACTTGTTTAATTTCGGCAACTGTTCCTAATGTTGTTTGCGCAGTTTTTACCATCCGGTCAATTGCCCAAAATAAATTTACGGCTGTGGGACGGGTAGTACGTAATAAATCGGCAACTTTTTCTAATTTGTCAAGAAATTCTGGGCGATCGCTACTCTGAATTTCCCGCGCTCCTAAATACATACCGTAAGCTGCTGCTACACCAATCGCCGGAGCACCTCTGACAATCATAGTTTTAATCGCCTGAGCCATATCTTCACTAGTGCGAATTTCCACTACAGCATACTCTTGAGGTAACCGAGTTTGGTCAATTAGTAGAACTGAGTCATTTTGCCAAATAACGGGGTAAATTTCCTGCATCATCTCAGTGTTTTCCTCAATGTTTTCCTAACTTTTACTATTCCCCGTTCCCTGTTCCCTCTTAAAATATTTTACCCCCACTGGAAGACTACGGTGTACACACATCCTTAACCAGAAATGGTTTTGGCTCTCTAACTCCCAAATTAGGTGGTTCCGAAGCTTCGATTCCCCCCAAAAATTTAGCTATTGAAGGGGCTAAAAAGTCTGAAAC
>Ga0116231_10002598_pt1 | contig 37756 bp, 23 predicted proteins | sample S1TSphgellanicum_2_FD_89695 | JGI IMG/M metagenome (GOLD analysis project Ga0116231, IMG submission 89695) | Host-associated microbial communities from peat moss isolated from Minnesota, USA - S1T2_Fd - Sphagnum magellanicum MG | ecosystem: Host-associated > Plants > Peat moss > Unclassified...
GATATATATAATATAAAAGTGTATATATTTTTTTTTTTTTTTATATATAAATATATATATATATATATATATATATATATATATATATATATATATATATATATATATATATATATATATATATATATGTATTTTCTTAGATAAAAACCATATTAAAAATTATCCATATGGAAAGATGAAGGAAAAAAATAGTCACAACTTAGTTATAACATAATTGCAAAAATGACCAAAGGTAGTTGCAAATACAAATGGTTGCATATGACAAGATTTCATTTAATTAAATTCCATTGAAGTATGCATGGTGGTATGTGACATACATGAATTTGATGCAATGCATGCTTGCATTGGTTACATAAGATATTAAAAAAGATGGAACACTAAAGGGCATGGTTATGGGAACATGGTACAAAAGTAGTGAATGCATGGTACGTAGTTGGAGGCCCATAGAACTAAGTGATTTCCACTAGGAGATGTAAGGTAAATAAAAGTTTGAAACATCAAGCTTTGGGAATGTAATGAAGTCCGAGCACACATTGCTAGGAAGGAGAAGTACTCTTGCTCATGCAAAATTTACCTTGCTAGTCACCCTTTGAAATGGTGCACAATTGTGAAGCACTTATGGGACTTTGGTTGAGAAAATGTGTGATTTATGTCAAGCCATCAAGGAATAAATTTGCATAAAGTACTTTCTGAAAATGTTATCAATTTCATGGCCTCCATGAGTCCTTTTTGTATTATTTAAATATTTTTTTCAAGCAAGTATATTGTTGAGACTAAATGGTCTTTCTTTTGTATATGTTTCAAGAACAACATGTGGTGTATGTGTAAATTGTCTAACCATGTGTGTCATGTTTTTCACATTTGCAGCAACATGTATATTGTGGTGGGGGATTATTAAATGGGTGGAATCTAATACATGTTGGTGTATTACATGTATCAAACATACATGTATGGAGAAGGTAATAGTGCAATTTCATTGATATCAACTTTGGAATTGAGAAATTTTATCTGGAGATTGCCTTACATGATGCTCAAGATTAGGTTTAAGGTTTAGGTTTAATAGGTTTAATTTTATTTTTTGTATATAGTTTTGCACCAATAGTGGAAGGCCATGAGTTTACAATGGGGAACTTCTCAACACTTTTGGTTAATGATATAATTGTAGGCCACGTTTGGCACCAAATATGTAAAATCCAATCATGGGAGGATTGACTATTATTATTTTTGACATTGTGTCTCATTATCAAAACATGGAAGAATTTGATAAATGGTAGTCATGAATGGGCCCATTGCAAATTGCATTTTCTTGAACTTTCATTATAAAAATAAAGAATATTAGAAGAGGTGAGCTTTGATTCCAAGAACAAGGAATATTGGAGGAGGTGCACATAAGCATCCCATAGTTGGAAAAGTGTGAACCAAAAAACTATGGAAACACAAAGGATTATAATAGGAAACTCCAAGCCAAAAATAGTAGCATGACATTGTGAATTTGAATTGATCTAGTAAGTGCCCATGCTATGGTAGCTCATTCTAATTTTTGGATTAGGTAGCACAAATGTTTTTTTTTGCTGATGGTGTTGTATATGAATGTTGAACCAATTTATTGAACTAGATTCATTTTATTGGCTTGTAGTAAGTATCTAATTATTGTATTTGAAAATGTAGAAGCTTGGTTCAAATTATAATTGAATAAACAATGTTGCTAGGGAAGTAAAAATGCGAAGGAATAGTTTGTTTAAGGAGGTGACTGAATAAAATATATCCAAGTTTTGAATAGGTTATGTTTGTTTAGTCCATGCCATGTTTGTTTTGTAAATTCTAGTTGGGAATTTGTATTTTAGCTATTTATTATGTAAGTATGTGAACCATGCATTTTGTAGATGTTCATATGTTTGGGTGTAGTTTCAATCCAACAAGCCAAAAAGGGAGTTGAATCGCAAAAAAAAATTCAAAATTGGATAAATATTTATGTTTTGTCATTTAAAGCCATGGCAATCATGGTAAATTATTGTTTTTCCATTCATATGAATGTCAAGGAATTCAAATAAAAAATCCATTTGATGAAATTTTTAATTTAATTTTTGATTTAAAACCTCTGAAAGTGAACACCTAGTGCCTACAACGTCAAATATAAGTCAATTTTGCAAAGGGTTATCAAAAGGACTCATATAAAGAAGATAAAGACCTATTAATCACATTAAAAAACCACCTTTACCCTAGAATATGTGGAATTTTAAAACTTTAAAACTTAAAAGAATTTTCCAAAATTGATTTAGAATTTAAAACTTCAAAAGTCCTTTACCACACATAAATGGGGTAAAATGTACATGATTTGTTAAGAAGTTTTTTACTTTATTATACAAAAAAACATAAAAATGTATAAATAATAAAATGGTTGTGATTTGTAATTATTATCATTTTAAAAATGAAACACTAAATTTACAAGGAATCAAAACACTTTCAAAAATTCATATTTATTCAAAAATGATAAACGAAAGAACATGTCATGAACTTGGACAACTATAAGCATTTATTATAACAAGTTCCAAAAAAAATTATTCTAAAATTCATTCGTATGGGGAAAAAAAAATTCGGAAAAAAGACATTGTAGTCTTTTTTTTAAGTAATTAGGTTGGGTCATTGTACCTCATTTGCACATGTTTAAGTAAATTTTTGTTTACACAATAATGTATCGAAATTATATCTACATTATCACTTATTTATATAACTTAAGTAAACACATGTACACGTGGATGTAGCTTAATTATACGTTGGAGTTGTGCACATTGGTTAAGATATGAGATATAATTTGTTTCTATTGTGTATGTCATGTATGTCAAACATTAACATTAGATACACATGCATGTAAATTGTACATTGTGTACACATGTTAGCATATGAACTATATAATGTTATACACATATGTATATTGCATAATGTATGTATAATTAATATATGTGTGTACACATTTGTTATATTTTTGTTATCTACACAAATGTGTTTGACATATAGAATGTGTGCATACTATACGTTTTTGAAATAAATGCATATTCAAAAAAAAATTCCCCAATTTGTATTATTCAAACCTACATAATGTTAATGGGTCAAAACATGTTTGGGTACCCAAAAGGATTATTTCATTTTATATTCATTAGACCCTTTCACTTAAACATGTTGTTGAAATTTAATGACACATTCATATTGAAAGTTTGATTTTATTCATAGATAGATACATTATAAAGGTACTATTATATGCATATAATTTCAAATTTGAACAAGTTTAAAGATTCTTATCAAGTCCTTGAAAAAAATCCAAGACTTAATCTCATGAGAAAAAAAATTCAAAAACTCATAAAGAATGTTTAAACAATTTTTTTTGGCCCAAGATTTTTATCACAGACATCTTATGTGCTAATGTGTATAAAATGTATGAATGTGACAAGAACCAAATGCCCTATTATAATGTAAAAATTTTCAAAAAATCAAATTTCTACAAAATTATGGGCCATTGATAAAACATGGCCCACATTCAATAAATTTTATTATTTTCACTTTCATAAGTGAAAAAAATAGATACTTTAGATGTTTATATAAAATTTGGAATAAAATTATTTCATTTGACATGAGAAAAAAAGGTAAAATGTAAGACATGTCATAGGAAAAATGAAGAAAAAAGTGAATTTGAAAGTCCTTGGATTGAGTCCTTAAGGTTCAAATGTGGTACCCGAATCATGCTTGGACCTTAATATGATTTCAAGAGTTAAATATTGCATTGAGACTATAATTGAATGTATTAACAAATTTCGTTTCTTATGTACATGTATAATTGATTTGAAAAAAATCAATGTTAGAACTAGTTTTGTTGGTGTTAATATATCAATGTGTAAGCTTTTATACATGGGGAACTTAAGGAACAAGCTTCAATGAATTGGAATTTTTAGGCCTAGGCTAACCATGAGGTCAACATTGACTAGTGAACCACCAAAGGACAAAGAAGTAAAGCTTGTTATGAGAAGAACAAGCATAATAAAATGTTTTGGTTGAAACCAGATTTAAGAGAAGCTAGCCTTTGCCAATAAAAATGTCAAACAAAAATAAAGGATGAAAAGGAATTAAATAAAAGTCTTCTTTCTTAATATGAACTAAATCCAACCAATATTAATATGCATGTTAGTCTATTGATAGGAGGTCAAGTGTTATTGTTCAATTCATGGCCACAAAATTAGTTGCATGCCTTGTGTTTGTTACACATCAAGCTATTTTGGAGCAAGTTTTTGCACATGAGATCATTGTCCCATCCTTACCTAAGTATTACCCTTGTTTCCATGAAGCTAAAGCACAACATCATTCTATACAATCCTTTCGAACGAAGTTAGGGAAAGAATTTTTGGTGTTTTGGAAAACAATTGGTGAGGAGGGGTGCATTACTTGAAACTATTATGAGTGTTAATACTACTAGCTTATAGGCACTATCACAAGTATTTGGCACTAGTCACCATAATCTATCACATGGCATTGAACAACATTAGTTGGTTCACAAGAAGAAATCTTGTATTTTTCCACCCCCGCACATTGCAATTACTTTTTGATTTGACTATATTTTTATCACATTTGATAGTCTTAAGATTGCAAGTGACTTGTTGCACTAGTTGATGGTCAATATTGTTTGTAGCTATAACATTCATTACATCATTCATTTATGAGAATAATTTGGATTTTTTTTTTAACAATTTTTAATTTTTGACATGAAAATTGAGTTAGGTTTTTAATTTTATTTACACGATGCATTATAATGGGTTAGTGGTTTTTTTAACATCTTTCCAATTGTCAACATGGTACATGAGTTGAACCATCCACTTTTAATATGTTAAAATTATTATTCATGGGTTGCATTTTACACTTACTATTATTTAATAAAACACATGTAATAACTAAAATCTTCACATTTTTACTTGAATGAGTTAATGATTTTCCACATCTTTTCAAGTGCCAACATGTGTACATGAGTTGAACCATTCACTTTTAATATGTTTAAATTATTATTTACCAGTTGCATCTTACACTTATTGAAATATATTAAAACACATGTAATTTAGTGTTTTTTAATTATACTTGAACGGTTTAGTGAATTTTTCACATATTCTTGAACTATCAACATCTATATATTAGTTGAATCATTCACTTTGAATGTGTTAAATCCATTATGTATGAGTTGCATCTTGAAATGGATGTATAAAAAATTGGCAAATTTCACATTTATATTTGAATCGGTTATGAATTAAGTCAAAATGTCCATGCATGCAAAAATTGAGGTGCATGTAAACTTCTGAATTATAATTTAATAATTTATTACATTCATATACATTTATTTAAATTAAAATTTATGTGTTTCGCCTAGTTTGCTTTAGCCATCATGAATAAACTTTTAATTACAAATGTTCATGATGCAACATAAAAAAATCCCAAAAATAATTCCTTTTTTTTTCCTTTTTTTTTTCTCATGACGTATGAAAAAAAATCCGTGTCAATTTTTTTTATTAAAATTAAATTTTAGTCAGTTTTTCTTTAATTTTTTAGTATGGTTTAATTATCAAGTTTTTTTAAAAAAATCAATGGATACCACAATTTGTTACAAATTTAAATTCAAATATTCAAAGACAAATATTAAATTTTAATTTTAAAAAATCAAATAAATGAATGAATTAAAAATATTGATCATAATAAGGACATCAACAATTTTTTATAATCTTCTTATTTTTTCAATTTTAAGGTGTTCTTCAACATCATCCATAAGCAAATTTAGCCATGTTTTGGTTATAAACCATATATGAAGGTATAATATTTAAAAATATTTCTACATTTTGGTTACATGTCCAAGAACCCATTGTAAAGTTCTATTTTTTTCAAACATTTGATGAATTCTGGTTTTTTAAATTTTAAAAATCCTTTGTTGATGTTGATGGCCCTTTTTCATGTTTGCAAAATGGTGGAAATTCACCACCAAAAAACAATTAGTTACATCATTAATATTTTCTTTTAAAATCTCATATATATATATAACAATTTTGAAGGTTACTTCAAAGTTTTCAAATAAATTTGATGTTGAAATTATTTATGGGTTTAAAGTTGGAGTTATTAATTTTTTTTAAAGAAAATTTTCATTAAGAGTAGTTTTTTTTTTTCAAATGTGTGATCTCAAATTTTTGGAAAAATTGTTATTTTTTCATTTCCCTTTGAATTTGCAAGATTTTTTCCAAAAAATTTCCAAAAATAATCACCAAGTTGTGAAAATTCGTCATCAAGTTTTTTTTAAAATAATAACTAATTAAAGTGGGGAAGGTTTAATCCAATTTTTTAAAGCCAAATTTTCACCATTTTTAAAAAAACTTTTAGGAAAAAAAAGTGAAAAACAAATATGCTTTCATCATTAGAAAAAAATTATATTAAAATTATGTTGTGATATTTTTGTCAAATTTGTGCAATTAATCATTTATATTAATGTATGATTAATTTTTTTAAAAGATGGGCTTGAAAATTAAATGTTTATATTGATTATCTAATTGTTGTTTATTATTGTCGTTACCTCTTTAAATTGGAAAACAATTGGCCAATTGTTTTCCAATTTAACGAGGTAACAACATCAACAAGGGATTCTTTTTTAATTGAAAATTATATATCATCATCATAAAATGTTTATAATAGGTTATAGTAGGTAGCCATAATATTGAAAGATTTAAACAAACTTCAAGCTACATAACTTGTTTATAACCAAGTGCGGTTAAATCTTTTCGTGGATGATTGTCATTTGAGCAACATCACAAAAGTGATTTTTTTTGCATTTAATCAAATTGGGGAAAAAAAAGCCTTTCAACTCCTCAAAAAATGGACATATGTTTTACATACCAGAAATAACATAGTTAAAATATTAGTTAAAACATTCTTGAATTCACATTGTATTGAATCACATTTACAAAGATTATATATGATTTTAAACAATTAAATTTTTTTTGATTCATTCATAAAATTTTATTTCAAGTTTTTAAATTAAAGTTTAAAATTTTCATTATTTAGAAATAATAATATTATTTTTTAATACATTATTGAATAAACTTCAAGTGATGTTTTCATTTGTAGCATTTGAATACAATTTCAAGAAAAAAAATGTTAAAGTTTGAATTTCCTAAATAATTTCATCATGTTAAAGACAATAAAGTTAATTTTTTCATCTATATCAAAGTGTTGAAGTGATTTGGTGGTTAAGATCTTGGTGCATTTCCATTAGGTGTTGAGTTGAACCACTGTTGTTTGGTTATATAAAAAAATCCAAATATACATCTAGATAGTGGCTAGATATGTATACATACATATCCAATTTTTTTATTCAATTTGATATTGACCTTATACACAACCGTTGGATAATCAACATTATAGTTTCATTATTTATAATGTTATTTAGACCAACAAATCTAGATAGAATAGAAATCCGTGGAAGTCACATTTTGACAAATCGGATATGCATTAGGTTTAGGGTTTACATCATTTAGGGTTTAGGTGTTAGAAGTTAAGGTTTGCAAAAGTGAGAACACAATTGAGTGTTTGTGCTTTGCACTTTGCACTTTGCAACAAATCACTGGTTTCTTTGAATGCACAATGCATGCACACAACACACACATCGATTTTAGGTTTTTTATAAGTAATAAAATCAGAAAATTGATATGCATAACCTTTGTGCATATTTGTCATTTTGTGAAAATTGAAAACCAGTATATTCATAAATGGTAATTTTTTTTAAAAAAAAAGTAAAATAATGTGTAACTAGATGGTGTAATAGATCTTAGTTCTTTTGAAATACATATCCTACTTCTTTTTTTAAAATGAGAATATATTTTATTGATATCCATTAGGATAGGCCTAAAATGTGATAAACGGACAACATTGGTTGAACCCTTGAAAGATGGGTTCATTAATGTATACAATGTGTATTATACATTGATGTATCATGTACAAATGTAATATAGAAACATGTACATATGGTGGTGGTGAATGGCACCAAAACTTTTTGCCAATAAAACCCAAAATAGTAATAATAATATTTAAAATAAAAACTATCACAAAATGGATTTTGATCATATTGTGTTGTGAAAGACATATAGTCCATGGCTAACCTAAAAAAAAGGCCTATTATGACATGTTAATTTAATTGATGATGTGTCACTTTAGTCCATGTCATATTAACTTGGGACTTGATAATATCCATGTCAAAACTTTTAAATTAAAAATTATTTAGTGCAACATGTGATTATTTAGAATGACCAAATAATTTTTCATTAAAAATTTCATAACCAACTTATCTTTTTGACCAAAACAATATAAGTTGCATATTAGTTAAATTTTGTTCGATTTCACTAAAAACCTATTGAATTTGGGTAGTTGCAAAACCCATGATTATTTTTTGTGGTTCAAAATTTTGGTTTATCACCATTTGTTTTCCTTGAAAGGAAAAAGGGCTAAATGGTGTGTATAGAAACAAAGGAGCTAGTGATATTGTGGTGGACTATTGAGACATAAGAAAGCCCCAATAAAAAGGATGTCACCCATAAGCACCTTTGAGCACACCAATATGAAGTTCATGCAACACACTACATGCTAGAATCTCAAGTAAACTTTAACAACTGTATTAAGGTGAGTTTTACATTTTGTAAATCACAAGGATTTTGTACTTCAATAGTGACTTTTAGAATTAATACTTTATTATGCATAAATTAGGTGATAGATTCAAGAGGATTAAAGGATTTTGGATGGGTGACGATTATGCCTTGATTAAAAACATTCATGCATTTGAGTTATTACTTGTGCATACTTGTCAATATATGTTGTGCAAGTCATGTATGTACATATATAGATGATGCATATACAAATGTATATGAATTGTAAATTGTGCACACATGTGCTATATTTTTGTTGTCTACACAAATGTGTTTGACATATAGAATGTATACACACTATTTGTCTTTGAAATAAATGCATATTCAAAAGAAATCTATCCCAAATTGTATTATTCAAGATTTGTATGTGGAGTCTAGTCATTACGATTAGAGGGTTAAATAAATGTCTAAAATTTGTGAGGGGCTTGGTATTTATAGACTTCATTGTACTTCCAATTTACAACTAACCATCCAAAGGCAAAAATTTGGAAGAGGAAATTTGAATGCTTGGAGGCTTACTTTGTGAAACAATGCAAGTATGGGAATGTCTATTGTTTTACGTATCATGTTCGACTTGATTTGTTGTGGCAAGGGTTGAATAGCTTGAAGGATGGCATAAAGGGGGTGCATGTGTTAAATGCTTGTACATGATAATGTGTAGTTTGTTGGCAAGGTGAACCTATGAATAGGACATTTATGCAACCCATACCAAAGTGTACAAAGGGGTGACGAAAGTGTGGGAAGATTGTGTGTGCCCAAAAGGGAACTTTGAAGAGTGGCACAAGGTGAATTGCCTCATGGGGAAGTGTGTAGAATGTGGGGTTGGCAAGTTGTCAATTTGTCCTAATGAGTGTTTTGCAAATGGTTCTTGGGTAGTGGCTTGGAAATATTTCAAGCAAGATATTGGGGTGGTAGATGAAAGGAGACCCAAGAATAGGATTAAAGAAGCATTCAAGGGAATTGCAACTTCTATGTTCCTATATAAATTACCTATGACCTAAGTTACAACAATTTATCAAACACAAGTTTGTGGCAAGATGGCAAGACATTCAAAGTAAGTTGGTTATGGCTAACTTGCCTTCTAATTGCATTTTATCACACATTTGCTTTGTAGAAAAATATACTTTCCAAATCCAAAATGAGATCCAATCAATGCATTGGCATTCATTCCAAGTTACAATATTGGTGCACATGACATACATAGTGGACCCCATAATTGGATTTAGTCACCATGATTAAAGGTTCGTCAAAAATAGTCATTTTTACATCTCTAATGATAAGTCACATGTAAGACTTTGTGTCTTCAACACTATAATTGGCTTACAAATTAGGGTGTGACACCACAACATCGTATAGTTTTCAATGATAGATGTGCATGTCAATTCAAAGATTCATGGGCAATATATTTTGTGGCTCACTACATGAGTCTAACCTTAGGTTTGCAAAAATGAATTAACATTATTTTAGGACAAGACATGGGAAGGAGAAATGGGATGGTGTAGGTGCAATTGTGAAAAAGGCCTTGAAGGTGAACAACTCCACAATCCACAAAAGAAGATCTAGGATGCAATTGATGTTGTGGAATTTATTAAATAGGGGATGGATTCTTGGGTTCTAGCACATACCAAAAAAATGAGTTTTTCATCACTTGCCACTTTTGCAATGTGAAGCCAATTGATGTGGATATATCAACCTTTCATTTGTGTGATTATATACCTAGCTCACAAGAGTTGCGTTCCATATTTGTTTTTTTGTCTATTGACCCAACAATGTTATTGAATAGTCTTTGTTGTGTTTATGTCCCCCTTGTACTAATCCAGATTGAGAGAATTACAATGTAACATCACATGTCCCATTGTGGCAACCTATAAAACTTCAACGCAAGGACACAAACTTTGTTTGATTTCAATTAAAGGCTATGGAGGAACCTGGTGTAAGGGAACATGAAACTAATGTGGAGGATTTGGATGTCTTAGTGTGTATGGGGGACGAGTTTGAAGTTCCAACATGGGAAAACAATAATTAAGGAATTGAGCTACATATTTTACAATGTCAAGAAACAAGCCATATTGTTTAAGATAGATTCACTTGTCTGTGGGGTGGTGAATTTGATGCTAGAAATCATGTGATTATTGACCTTTATTATCAAAATCAGGGGCATGGTGAAACAATTTTACCAAAATAATTTCATTGACTCCTTATGTTTTTTTAGTCAATTCACATGTGGCATCTATTTATACCCACTTGGCCTTAACATGCAAATTTGCAATGTTGCCAACTTATCACAAAGTGAAATGGTTTGAATTAGCTTACCAACTCCCAAATGAGGTCCTTCAAGTTTATTAAAGCTAGGCTTGAGGGTTGTTCCTAGTTGGTAAGTACTTGGAATTGTAATAAATCTCTATTTCAAATTTCAATTTATGTTTCCTATGTATATGTTGTTGAAATTGTAGTTTTGAAAAAGACAAATAGTGATGGTTAAGCCTTCTTGGTCATAGGGTTTTCTTCTAGACTTGGTTTGAGCTATCCAATTCAACAATTCTACAAATTTTGTTACAAAAACTTAGGAATTTTATTTAGGTTGAATCAAGGGAATGTTATGGTGGCTATTCATTAATATACATGTTTATTTTGAAGTTTTTAAAACATATTTTATGACTCTAGTTGTGTTCATTTTTTGGAATATCAACAATAATTCAATGATTATGTATTTTTCATTATTTATTTTTTTAAATTGTGTTCTGGTGTTGAGGTGAGGGCATGAAGTTTTTGGTGATGGAAGGGCAATGGAAGATATATGTGCATTTAAACTTTTGGATTGAATGAAGCATTGAAGCTAAGTCTATTTTCTAATTATATTTCAAGATTATACTTATTACATTTTGGCCATGGGAAAGGCCATTTTTTTGGCAATTTAGCTACAAAGTCATGTGAGCACTAGAGTGTTGTTGAATAAAGATTTATTTTCTATCCTACATTTTTTAGATTAATATTCCAATTGTGAAATATGCATGACATGTGCAAAGGTAGATCACAACAAATGTTTTGATGGCCATTATGAATAGTTGTAACTGACCTATATGTGTAAATGTGTTCAATGACCACATGGTGACTTTACATAACTTAATATTGTAAGTCAAATATCAAAGGCAACCATTAGTTTACAAAGTTTGACAATATGGGATGTTTGAAGAAGCTAAGCCCAAAATTTGAGAAGTTGGAACCTGGTCTAGAACAAAAGACATTGATGAAGCAATTTTGCATGTAGATTAATAGGAGGTTCAATGTGTGTTCATAAAAAAATTGGGTTACAACTTTTGTGAATATAATGGTAATGAACATAGGCACAATTAGGAGTTAGGTTTGTGATGTGGAGCTAGTGTGGCAAAATGACGACATTGCAAATTTAACATGGCACTCATGTAGCAAAACCAACCATCTTGCAATTGAACCAAACTTGGTGTGGGCATAACACACCCTTAAAATGGATGGGAGTCCATCTTGCCCAAGAAGTGGGAACATGCAAAGCCTTAGATACCATGGGAACATTGCATTCGCATGCAAGATCACAACACCCCTCAACATGGGAACATCATAGTTTAAAGTGGGAATGTTCACCTACATACATGGAAGTTTAGGGTCATTTGTGGGAACTAAAGTTCTAACTCCAAACCATGATTTGAAACTTGCATATTTGGTTATCCCATCATATTTACATGTGGATTTTGAAGTGTTGAAGGTTTTGAAGAGCTCACTACCAATGTTGAAGGTTGTGTTGAAAGAATTGAAGGTGAGAATGAAAATGTGTATTGTGTTTTAAATTAGGTTTACTTTTGTTGATGATTACTTAATGTTATTAAATTATATATATATATATATATATATATATATATATATATATATAATTGTCAATTGACCTTGGGGGTTGCGGTGAATCACAAAATATCAGTGCATTCCACAAAAAAATCTATAAAACAAGGTTTCAAGTAAATTGGTGACAATGGCAACTTTTTGGGGGGTTGAGTCTTTAAAATACAAGTTCTAAAACATCATTTTTACTATTCAGTTGTGTGTTGTTTTGCAAGTGGTTCTTTGGTGTTTAGGTTGCAAAATAAGATTTTTGGGGTTTGGTCTTTTATGGCCTTTTTAGTTTTGGATGAGCTTGTTTGTGGTGAGAATGTTTTATTCACTTTTGCTTTAGCTTTTGTAATCCAAATTTTATACACCAAACTTCACAATGTGCAAATCACATGAGTGTTGTTTGTCTTCCTCATAGAGTTCCATCATTCTTTGAATAATTAACAAAACATATGTTTTCAAAGTAAGTTTGTTGCAACATCCAAATTAGGAATGTCCAACAAAAATTATTAATTTGGGTGTTTTTGGGGATGTTGGGCTTACAAAAAAAATCCATTTTGAGGTCTAGAATTTGTGTAAGAAATCTTCTGCAATTCAATTTTTTGCAATTTGATTCTTTGCAATGTGATAAAAATGAGTTGCATACAAAAGGTCCAAATACTCATAAGCCAAATTCTAAAAAAATTATAGATATTTCCAAGTTGGTGCAACATGTTGTGCTTAGGACATTACCACCAACAAGGGAAGGATGATTGGAGAACAAGAGGTAAAAAACTACAAGTGTAAAAGATAATGCTAAGAAGAAGGTGAAAAAACATCAAAATGTACAAATTAACCCCCCTTATACTATTGTTTATAATGAAAGCAAGACATTATTATTGCTTAGGTTAGAACCAAGTTAGATTGGGAAAATTTATCTACCTCGAAAACCCTTTAAACCAAGAAAAAATGTTTAACCCAACTAGTGGCACAATATTTTTTGTAGCAAAAATTATTGCCATGGAGGATGTGTGTTAAACCTAAACTAGTTAGTGCCATAAACATCTTAATAACTAGATAGTTACTAATGGTAGATTTATTATCTTTTACCAAAGGGATGAAACTAGTGGGATTAATTAGTTCATGTTGATGAGTGGTTAGGTGTAATCCACCCAATCACCTAAGAGATTCTAGGAAGGATTAAGATAAGAACCTATTTTCATGGGGCAATGTGGGCCTTGTGTGGTTTTGTGGAGAAGGAGGATTAAAGGAGGACTTGGAAGGATTCTATGGCATTTGATGAGTTGTAATATTGGAGTTTGGGTTAAGAGCTCTCTTTTGGAGATATGTGTGTGTAACATTTGAGGAGGGGAGAATAACTTGGGATTGTATTGTACTTGTGCGATATTTCAATGAAAAATGGTTGAAAAACCTTAATGTGCTTTGTGTGAGTTTATCTATTAAAAAATGAAGGAAATTAGTATGGTTTAAATTGCATAATGTGTTGTTACATTTTATAAAATATTTTTGTGTTTCTTCTACAAAAAATGGTAAGAATGTATGCAAGGTTTTAGTCTTTGGAATAGGAAGTTGTTTATTACCACAAGAAAGTAATAGTCAATACATGGTAGTATGAAAGGAGATTATTTGAAGGTTGACGTTTGCATGATACATGGGATCACTATAGACCATAAGTAGTAGTCAAGGAGGTTTGTAATGATTATAGATGGTAGGCAACATCGATAAGGCTTTCCAAAGGATTATAGATGGTAGGCAATGTCGCTAAAGCTTTTCAGGGGACCATAGATGGTAGGCAATGTCGATAAGGCTTTTTGAAGGACTATAGATAGTAGGACATTTAGACTTAAAGGGCCTAAATGCGCTATGAAGGTTGGACGACAACTGTGGAAGGCTTACATACCCATTCAAAACCATCCTAATGGATTGAAGGTACTATAAAAACTTGGAGGGGGTGAAAGCATGGTAAAATATACAATTCAATTACTTTGGTAGCCTACTTGTCAAGCTAACAAGTAGGACAAACTCATCATAAAATTATTATACATTTAATATTGTTACTTGAATGATGAAAAACAATATACTTTTTCACTATTATGAATTAATTTTTAAATTTTACGTTATAAAAGTAGGTTTCAAGTAGACTAAATTCTAAATGTACATAGCTCTTGAAGTCTACTTTTTGTAGTGTAAAATTTGTTTCCAGTAATGTCAAATATATTCTACCAAAGAGAAAATACAATTTTTTTTTTTTCCTTTGAATATATAATGATCTTTACGTTATAACTTCACATAAATCTATTCCATTAAATTTTCTAATGAAAAAGTATTTTGAACACCAAAGTTTCTCAAATTTTATATTCAATTTAATACAAACCCAATGGAAAACACCATAGTTTCAAAAAGAAAATTAAGTAAATATTGAATTTACTTTCTTATTTATTGTGATTTTTTAATTTATTTTAAACTTTATGTTTTTCATCATTTAAAAAAAAAAAAACCATGCTTTCACTCGAGGGTAATTACTTCCCAATCCTTCATATTTTTCTTGCTTACTTGCTATACATTCTTCTTTTTACACTATTAAAATAACCAATAGTTAGGACAATAGGTCTATCCCTAAATGATAAACTTTACCCTTTTCTTTTTTCTTTGCATAAGGTTTTTACTATTATTTGAGTAGTTATAGTAAAGTTTGTAAATGATAATAATTTTTATTGGAAGTAAAAAGAAGTTGAACTTGTGCCCTTGGCATTACCTTCCTAAAGATGATAATTTTTGGGGGCCACTTTTTCACCCCCTTAACAACGTGAAAATGGTTGATGTGGGAAGTAGCATGGAGTAGGATGACAAGGTGGAGATGGGAAGTTAACATCCACAAGAAGAGCAAGTCCAAGCAACTACTACCATGAAGTAGGTGATATATGTTGACTCTAACCACATTTCCGTTGCTTTTTTGAAATGTATCAACATCCCCAATGTAATAGCCCAGATTTCCCCCACATGGTACCCTCCCCCATGTCAATCAACAACAAGGGTATAATGTTGATAATGGTCCCAATGGAGGTACCCAAAAAGAAATCTCCTTCTCCAATTACTGCCATCAAAACCCGAATGATACATGGTAACCATAAAAGAGGTAGAATAACAATAACATGTGCTTTTGCCACCCCTAGTGAACCCACAATAGGTGGTAATGAAAGTGAAAAAGGTAGCTCCATGCAACATGTAAAAGAGTAGTTGGGAGGGGAGGAAGTCAAATGACAATCTATTGCCAAAATTTTCACATTGATTCAATCAACATCCCAAGGGGATGAGGACTTGTACACATTGAAGAAAGGTGGAACTTTCTAAGTACATTCCCTTGCCCTTTCTTGCCATTCATGAAATACCCTAAAAATAGGATCTATTACAACTTCCTTGAAGGTGGTAGCTCAAGAGGAGGCCTCTTTAAACTTTGGTGGTCTTGTTAAAATAGTTATTGCCTAGGACCATAGTGGAGAAGGTAAATATCGTATAAGCTACCTTTAGGCAAACATTGGCAATCAAATAATGTTGGAGACGATAGTTGGTCAATTGGGTGCATTGACAAAGGGGAAAACATTTATTGTTTAGGGGCAACAACATGCAAAAAAAAATGGTTGAGCAATATCAAGCCCAAATTACAATATTGGAAGGAAATTTGGTAGAGGAAAGGTTATAAAACCAAAGTTTCAATGGATTTTAAAGTGAGTTTCTTGACCAAAAGGAGTTGATAGAAAAGAAGTTTTAACAAATTAGTAGTTTATAGATTCAAATGGCTAAGATTTAAACATGCTAGTCCATCAAGATGAGATTGTGGAAGCCTAGTTGCAAGAAATCATGGAGTTGATTGGAAAAGTAGATGTATTTAGAAATAACTTGGAATTTGAACAAGGTGCCAAGAAAAATTACCAAGGCATTTGCAAGAACTAAATGACGAGGTGGTTACCACCAAACTAGCACAAGGTGGATATGACCAAAGGGAGGGTGGTGATGTATGAGGAATATGAACTTGTAGAAACCATACAACTTCTTACTCGTTTAAATAAATACGAAAAGGAGGTGGTAGAGTTGTAGAGTGGACTTAAAAGCCAATTAAACACAATAATTACCAACTTGTAAATCCATGTGGCAAATGGAAGAAAAAGGCATAGTGTGCAACTATGGGTGAAAGCACATTATAGTGGTAAAAAAATGTTGTCACAAATCTTCCTAGGCTTCATAATAGACAACTTGACATTGATTTTGAAGATGAAATGTAAAGTAGAAAGGGGACAATGTTCACTATGAAAAAAAAAGGTGTTTTGCAACTGGCCTTGCTACTTTAATTTTTGAGTTGTAGAAGACACTTGCAACTTGTTGTATTTCTATGTCGTGAGTGTTAATGAACAAGTTGCATGAGTTGTAGAGTTGCAACTCAATTACAACTCAATAAAAAAATCATTTAAAACTACTATGCAATTCCATTATAATTACACCCATGATGTCGTGTTGACGTCATCTATTAAAATCTAACACATGGCATTATGAAGACTTTTGGACATAAAAATGATTTTCTTTTCAAAATATTGATTTCCATCGTTCATTGTGATTGTTAATAATGGACCAAGGTTGTGACACATGGCATAATAGAGAATTGTGACATGGTATATTAATTATATTTTGGAATATATATATATATATATATTAGTAGTTAGGTAGGTTGTACATAACCATAGGTAGGTAGGTTGGTAGGTTTAAAAACCTACTTACTTACATAGGTAAGTAAGTAGGTAAAAAAACACAAGACTAAATGAATTAAAGAATAACCATGAATTTTTTTAAAAATTTTATGTTTTGTTTTCGGGTTAAGTTTTTTCAATTCATCCCAAAATGGCACTTGTATTTTAATGTGATAATATAAGAAAACAAGCCTTCTTTATTAATTCTTAACATGGGATTTGAAAACAAAACATATGGGTTAAATCTTTTAGTTGTTCTTTAGTTGTAAATTAAGTTGTAATTGAGTTGTAATTACAACACTTAAACATTCAAGGCGATCCAAATCTAAAAAGAAGGTTCCATTGTTTCTAATGTTTAATTAAAATTGGAACCCCTCCTATTAGCACCTCTAGTGTTGCAACCCTACTTTGAAGGAAGTGTGAGGATGAAACTCACACTCTCGAAATTGTGACTTAGGAGTCCTCCGGGACTCTTGAACCTTCAAAGTTCAATTTCAAAGGTCAAAAAACCTTGCATCAGGGTGTTCTTTATATCATTGGAAAACTATTGAAGTGTAGATGTCGAAAATGGCCTAGTATTGGCCATTTGGACATTTGTAGCACAAGTTATGGCAAAAAGAAGGGCCGGGAGTCAAATTGGCAATTTGATTCCCGACCACTAAAAGTCGGGAATCAACCCGACGTTAGTGCGTGCAGGTGAAGTGTGACACACCATTGGAAAGCTCTCGAGGAGAGCTACAACTTTGCTTTAGACCTCATCCCAATCGGAAGTTTGAGAAAAAAAGTATGATTGTTCAAAGTCCTGGGAGTCCAAACCGGGACAATTTCGGGACTCCTCCTTGGGAGTCCTGAGACAAAAAACCATTTGGATGTGGGTCCCGTGGAGAGGCACAAAGTATATTATATGGGGGAAGGTGGTGGCTTCCCCCGAGTCCGGGCTGTGGTGAATCAAATGAGTCCAGAATTGCTCGTGGTTTGTCCTAGCACCAAAGGTGCTCTAGGATGTGAACTAACCAACTTGTTGGTTGGTTTTGATGTAGGTTCGAGTAAGTGACGAGCTCGTCACTCTTCCTAGTCCCATCCCGGAGCTTCAACACGCCCTTCTACCCCTTTTAGTGTTGAGAGCTAGGAGCGTGCCCTAAGTCCCCCACAATTTCGCACCTTGAGTACCTTAGCCCCAACTTGGGGCTAATTAGGGACTTGGGAGCGCATCATCTAGGGCATTAAAAATTGTCAAAAACGAAATACAATTGAGAAAATTATGGCCCTTCAAAGGAGAGGGGCTCAAAAACTCAAAAAAAAAACCCCTAAATGTTACAAAGGCCAATTCCTGAATACCTAAGAAAATCCTTGTATGTTACTTTATTGTTATAAGAGTTCAAAGATGATTTGTAGAACTTCAAGTGGCACCCCTATAACATTTAAATCATTTAAAATGAATAAGAAAATTGTGAGGTTTGAAAGTAGGAGGGGTCCAAAGATTTTTATTTAAAAAAAAAATGTTTTGAAAGTTGGAAAACTTATTTTTATTCTTGCTATTTTTTCATTACTCCTTTTCCTTTACATTTGAAAGATGAGTTTTAAAGCTTGAGGTAGCGCTCGCATAACATTTTAAATCACTCAAAATGAAATAAATATGATGACAATATAAATAACTAATGAATATGTATATTTCTTAAATTACAAGTAATTGTATTATAGTCATAACATAGTTGAATAGTAGTACTTTAGTAATGGTGCACTAGTGGTTGTATTAATTGTATCAATGGGGATCATGATTGAAAACTAGTTGCAAATGCATTCCATAATGCGTGGTGAAAATGTGAACACATGGCATGATCACATGTATGTACATTGTATCTAGTTGTAACATAATTGTTGTTTTAGTAGCACATTTACAATAATTATAAAGTAGTTGTCACATGCAATTACAATGCAATTCCTTAAAAAATCAAACATGATTGATTACATATGTATGTATGATGTGTATAAATTATCATATAGAAGACCTATTTTCAACTCACTTGCAATTATAATACAACTAACTAATTTTTTGACATGATAATTTATTTATTTATTTATTAATACACCATATTTTTAGGGGGATAATTATAGACTAGTTGTAATACCCAAGAGATAGTCGCACAATAGTTGTATATGAGTTGTTTTTAAAATTTTAGTTGGAGAGTAGTGTGGTTTTAATGAATGTGATTTCTCATAATGGTTAATGGGAAAATTAACTTAAAATGAATAAATGTAAATGATATTTTGATAATCACTAATTATTAGTGGTAAGTGAGGGCATTTATTGCTTCCTAATTACCTAGGTAGTGAAATTATTAAATTCAAATAATTCTAGAAGGAGGAAGTAACACTACATTACCACTTCACTTAACTTAGGAGAAGATTAAGATGGAGGCCAATAAAGTAGGAGAAAATGAGGTTTTGGACAATGGGGAAATCATTGAGGGGATTCCTTTTTCACCATCATTCTTGTGTGGTGTGGTTGGGAGGAGGAAATAGAGGTGTACTTATAAAAGAAGTTAAGGAAGAAGTTAATGAAGGTTTTTTAGTAGGGGGGAAACCTCTTGTTATACTTGCTTGTTGGGAATGAGGAATGTGGATTTTTAGTGTAAAATTACCATATATATATATATTGTCATTTTTTAGATTTAAGAAGTAATGGAAGTAGGATTTTTTATGGCCACTGAAATTGGCTATAAAAGGAGGAAATGCATTGCCATGGGCTTCAAATTACTTTTGTAAGTACTTAAAAGTAAGTGGTAATCTACATATTGTAAGTAAGGCAACATTGGTGGTAACATGGTTTGTAAATCCTTTCTAGGTGTTTTTAAATGTCATTTTTGAGGTTTGCTACATGCGGTACTACCTTTCTATAAATTCCAAAGAAATCATTTCCACTATTCTCTTTATTTATTATGTTGGGGCCTTGGGTCCTTTGTTTGTTTTTCTTTCATTTTTATTTTTTAAATTTTTTTTCTGGCAAGTAAATTCATCCATTGGTTGTTGGTATTTAGTAGGTCCTCAAAGGCGATATTAACACAAACTAAAAAGAGGTGAAAAAAAAGTCACTGAAAATAACAAATTCGTGCAAAACCAAAAAAACCATAGAAAATCAAACCTTGAAAGTGTTATTTCAAAACTTAAATGTGAAAAAGCCACCGACAAAGCAATAAACAATCAAATACTAAATATGACGTTCATACTTTCAAAACCCACCGCTCCCCCCAAAACTTGCCATTATTATGAATCTACTTTGCTTTAGGGTTTTTTGTTGTTGTGAAGCTCAACAATATTTTATGATTCACCATAACCTTAAGGTCAATTGATGACAAACAAAGTAAAATAATGTCCAAAAAAGGAAATTAAAAAATGTGAAATCATTATTAGCAAAAGTAAACCTAATTTAAGGTGCAATGCAAAATTTTCATTTTCACATTCAATTCTTTCAACACAACCTTTGACATCGACAATGAATTCTTAAAAACCTCCAACCTTTTTTAAATCCAAATATAAAGATGATGAGATAGCCAATTGGCAAGTTTTAAATCATAGCTTGGAACCAAATCCTTAGCTCCCAAAAGTGACCTTGAACATCTTTATAAGCAGTCGAATGTTCCCACTTCAAAATTTGATGTTCCCATGCCAAATGACATAACATTCCCATGTGGGAATGTAATGTTCCCATGGTGTTTGAATCTTTTTACTTTTTGAGTGATGTGGATTGCCATCCACATCAACAATGTACTATGGTTACATTGAGCCTTCAACCACCAAATGGTCAATTTACTATTTTAACACCATGTCATAATTGTGCCACATTAATGCATGTCCCCCTTTGCCACATTAACAATTTTGACATGTGAAATTTTCCGTGTCATCACCCTATCACATCAATGCCCTGCCACCCATTGCCACATCACCATCTTGCCACATCAACACCACTTCAACACCATGTGGAACCACATTAACACACATAGGTGCAAAGTTGTTTTCCATGTTAACATGTGAAATCTTTGTAAAGTTGTGCACACCCCGACCACACCCACACACCCCCACATTCCACACCCCAAATAGCCACCTCCTTTCCGAAGCACAACCATTGAAACATTTGCCACTAACATGTGAGGGAAATAAATAATGTTGGAATATCGAAAGCAATGGATTGGACATGGGATGCAACATCATAACTTAGAAAGGCAAACATAAAAGGACTAAAATGTGGTGTGACAAAAGTCTCCATGTTATTAGGGAGGAGACAAAAACCTTTTGGAAAAATTGAAAGAAGATACTCCATGATTATTATGGACCTTCAAAATAGCTAAAACACCAATCTTGTCCATATGAAAATAAAATAAAAATAAAAATAAAATCTCAACCCATGAAATGAGGTTTAGAGGGGTTAAAATTAAAGTTCTTCCATGTAAGAAATGACTAAAAAATATTCAATAAGCTAAAAAGTGTGCCTTCAAAAAGCAAATTTGTGCAAAAGAAGTTTATCATGAAACCAAGAGCAAACGTCTCATCCTTCCATTGTTGTTGATAGAGATTGAAGGGGTTTAGCAAGTCTTCTCCAAGTCATGAGAGCCAAGAAAGAATGACACAGATTTTATGGTCAAGTGTTGCACTACAGACAAGAGAAGTGAGATATGTTGGCTCCTTTTCTTCCTCACCCAAAGTAATGACTCCTTTCCTTTTCATGTTCTCACCTTTAATTCCCACATTCTGTCTCTACTCCTAAGCCTTCTCTTCATTCTCTTTTATCTTCTTCTCTTGTGCAGCACAACATGTTGGCTCCATTTCTTCCTCACCCTAAACAAGACTGCTTTCCTTATCATGTTCTCACCTATGACTGTCAAACTCTTTTACTATTCCCGAGCTTTCTCTTAATCCTCCTTTTTCTTTTCTTTTGCTTAGAAGCACAACGACACACCTGACCTGACAAGCCATTGACTGCCCCAAGTCAAGCTCATTAGCAGAGGGCTGACATGAGTTTCACCTACACTCCACTGGGTTTGAAGTTTGAACCCACAACCCTTTTTGAGGTCCCGGGGACCCAGAATCGGATTCATCCTCCTCTTCTCTTCTTGTCTGGTGCATCTTTCTTTTTCAGTGTCTGGTCTCAAACCCTCTCTAAATGACTCTGGCCTTTCTCTAAGGATCCAATGCACCAAGTCATGCTGGGCATTCACACATGATTTACCCACAGCCTGCCCTAGAAAAATGTTGCATTATTTTACATCCACACAGTCTCTTTTCGTGGATGGCAATCCAGAAGGCCCATGGGCACGATCGTTATTCATTCATCCATCCATCCGTCGGGGTGGAAGACTGGAGTGGGCGAAGGATCTCGACACGGCAGAGAACACGTTGGAGATTTTGGTCACCAGCAACAGGGGCAACGAACTCAAGCTTTTGCTCCTAGGCCACATGTAGGGGCAGCAACGCGGTTGCCAGAAATTAATTGCCAAGCAATTACGCTACACTACACCTAGTCCATGGCGTTGATTTTCTTGGCTTTCGTTTGTTTCACGGTACGCTGGCGCAAAGCCAAAGAAAACTTCCGGGACCCGTACGCGCACGGGTTGCTTCCAGCTGCCAGCTACTACTCTTGGGAGCTTTAGTGCAATGTATGGGATTTTGTCCTCTTCCTCCAGGACAGGACAAAGAAGCTACAATCTCAAGTCTTGGGATCCTACCTTAATTGTAATAAGTAGGCAATACGTAGCAATCTATTGAAGGATTTTTTGGGTTTCTTTTCGAGGATTTTTTGAAGATTTTATTTTTGCATGGTGAAATATTTGAGTTTTCATAATTCTTCTTTTGCCTTAAGATACCTTTAATCGTAAACGGCAAGGCCACAGTGTGACACATCCCTTGTTTGAGAGGATAGGAGAAATCTTCCTTGATGGGCCATCAACAACCCCTTAAAAAATACTTCAAAACTCTATTTATTGGTTCTTTCCAACAGGAAGAGAAACCCTCAGCTGCCAGCATTTACTTACCCACACCAAGAGACCCACAAGCAAAAGCAGTGAGCACTAACTCACTGCTCAGCCGACCCAAAGTGGTAGGTTTAAATAACATAGCACATGAGTGACTTCAACAGATGTCAATCAAATAATTAATTAAATTTGAAGATTCCATGTCCAAATGAAATATTGTTGAATATTTCAAAAAAAATTTAAAAATTTAAGTTCACAAAGTTTTGTTTTTATGGGGAAAAAGTAGTTTTTGAAAATTTCAACATCTCTACAAATGAATTCAGGACACGAATTGTGGAATATGATGAAGTGGCAGGTGACTAAAAAATTAGGAAAAACCAGCTTTATACTCCTAAGTTCTGTTTATTCCTTAATTTTATTAATTAGACCCACAATTTTATTTTTATTTTTTTAAAAAAGGACCCACATTAGTTGGCCCATCACCAATTCTTTTGGAACATTGGGCATGAAATTTCAATCTCTTGGTACAGCTCTGGGAATTTGGCTCCTGCACTTGGGTCCCACATTGCATGTGTCCTCATTCCCAAGACAGATCTCTTGGAAGTTCTTGCCCCTAGTAAAGAACCGATAGAGTTTTCTTTCACAAATGGAGAGGATAGGACAAATAATATGTGTAAGGTTCCTCATTTTGAGCAAACTTACACTTAAGGTGCCATCCACTTTTGAGGCCAAAATTTTAATGAGGTTAAGGCGGACTCCGAAAACATAACACAGTTAGATGTGTTGGTTCTTTTAAGACAGGAAGAAAAACCCTCCAGCCAGCATTCACTTACCCACCCCAAGAAGCCCAAAATAAAAAAGTAGTGACCACGACTCATTGGCCTTTGGTGAACCAGCACCTAGAAAACCATGGAAAAAACTAAAAATTCCAAATTTCATTTAATTTTCTAGTAAATGATATGAATATCCCTCACTTAGACTAAATTGGGTCTCTGAATCAAAATCTAACATTTCTGGGGTATGAGGCCTCACTCAAGAAGGTGAAGGTACCAATGTATTAGGGCCTTGGGTGAACTAGCACCCATGTTGGTACCATGGTAAAAATACCAAAATTCATTTAAATTATTTCTAAATATTCTTAATTCCTCATGCTTAGAATAAATCAGGGTCTCTGACTTGGAATCTGACGTTTTTCGGACTTAGTATGGCCATTAAAAGACCTCACTAAAAAAAAAATTGGTGAAGGTACCAACTTGGGTGCTTGTTCACATTGGCCCCAAAGGATTGCAAATTGACCTCCCAAGTTGATAGGTATTTTTTTTTCTGCCTTTGGGCCAGGTCAAGGCCATAAAGTGATAGATTTAAAAAATTGTTTTCTCTTTCAACCTTGACTCCTAATGTGAAGCCTTTGAGGCTGATTGCCAATAACAATGATTGATTTGAGTTCAACCTTGGCCTTGACTTTTATTGGAAATTTGGTGTACATCATAAATTTAGCATCTCACAATTTAAAAATGTAAATCGTGTAACATTAGTTCATTCATAATTTTTATATTTAACACATTAATATTGTACATTGAAAATTTGACACATAAACTTATTGAAAGATACAAAATTTATATGACATTTGTTCATTCATAGATTTATATTTTATTTATCAACATATTTATTTGTGTGTTAAATATATTATCAATATATAATATTTGTGCATAAAATGTACAAACTTATGAATGAAAAAATTTCATGATTTTCATTATTAATTTGTCACATGTTAAATTTATAATATAAAAAAATAAAAAAATAAAATACTAGATACTCTTAATATAATGTTGCCCCTATTATAACTTGAGGCAATGCACTCAAACCTAGACCCTATGAGATAAGTATTGAATTTTGCACATAATTAAAATCTCAATAATTTCCTTTTTTTTTCATTATGCACCTGATATAAGCCATATAAGTTACAATATATATTTGAAAGTTACAATTCATCTAGTCCTAAAGTAAAGAAAGTGACATGCTTGTCAGGTTGTATGATGTAGTAGGAAGTCTCAAACTTTGTATAATTTGACTATTGTTAGCAACTTAACTATTATTGATACTCAACATTAAAGCATTTTTTCAAGGTTTTAAAACAAATTCAATTCATCATATGGAACTCTGGTACACTTTTTATAGATTTAATATATAATAGCCATCACCCCTGGGATTACAAAAGGTTCTGGGTTCAAAAGTTCAAACCCAGTGATGTGCAGGCGAAACTCCTGTGAGGCCTCCGACAATATGAGCTTGACTTTGGGGTGCCAATGGCTTGTCAGGTTGGGTCTGCTGTTTTGCTTTTACATATACAATATTCAATAACTGCTAAATCCCTAATAGGAGAAATGAAATTCCTCTTACCTATACTACTACTGTGAGGAACAACATGAAATTGACATATACGGAAGTTCAAGGGCAGATTCAACACATGTTTGTCAAATAATTGGTTAATTTTGAAGATTCCATGTTCAAAATTTTTAATTTTCTTGAAAAAATTCTTAGAATTATACTTCTCTTCACAAAAATAATTTTCTCTGAGAAATTTTTTTTTACAAAAAAGCTTTAACATTTTTACAAATAATATAATTAGTGTGGAACCTACCAAGGGACTACTATGGTATACATCTAACTAATATCAAATTTTCGAAAAAGTCTTCCATACATGTACTCACAAATAACACGTCCTGGATGGTATATTTGAAACCTACTCAGTACCAAAAGGACACTGATTTTCCACATTCTTTCACCCTGTACATCTTTTTCAACGTAGAGGACAAGTCCATACGTATAACATGTAATGGTAATAAGACTTAGTTCATCTGTGGTATTTCCCTGCTGGTGCAAATTGTGCATATATTTCAAGACCCGGAGTAAAGGACCAATGGTGATGCACTCACTGCCTTAATTCAACAAGCATGATTGAAGTTGTTCTTGGATCACACTAGCCAACCCAACTCACAATCTGATTGGAGTTGAAATTCAACATTCCAAGACTAAACCTCTGACTATAGCCACTCTTGTTGGACTTTGTTTTCTCTTGAGGGTGGGAAGTTACAGTGGTTATTTTTTTCAATTTCATTATGGAGCACGTTGAGCATCCCTCGGCCGACTTTGACTCAACCGACCACATTATTTCAAGGAACTCTTAAAACTGTAGCCAGTAGCCATAAATGTAGCCACACCCTCCACGAAAAAAAATAAAATTTCTGTCCTTTTTAGGCGATTCCAAAGAAAAGATATTTGTGACAAAACATTTTGTTTTTCAGAAAACTGTATCACCTTTTGGCGATTTTTTGCTAAAAGAAAAATTCACTGGTGAGGAGGGGGGGGGGGGTGGGGGGGGGGGTTGGTTTGGATAATGTTGACGCACAAATTGAAGTCAGTTCATGCACAATCTTCACAACCCATACAAATTGTGGAAATTTCAAAACCAGGATTAAAGAGGACGGTGGTCGGTGCATTGCCTTAGCATACCAGTGGTGAAATCCAACAATCCAGGATTTAGGTTTGGAAAATGGACACTCACTCGAGGTGGGCATTGAGGGGCAGGAGGGGGCTAATTTTGGCCTAAAGTTTTGAAATGGAGCATCCATGGATAATGTTAAAACTCACCTTAAAAGCCTTATTAAGCTTCAATACACAGCAGTAACTTTGCTATGGAAGGAAGGCGGGAAAAAGAGTAGGGCCCCAGTGAACCAGCACCCACCAATACACCATCCACTGGATGACCCTTATTACTCAGTTGTGGATGAACTTCAACTGAGTTCATATTTGGTTTCTACTTGGTGACCAATTCTGTAGGACATAGGTCTCATAAATAGTTAGATATGTCCAAAAAAAAGTAACTACTAGGATGGTTTATAATTTATACATGGGTAAAGGCTGTTTTTAATACCTACCTACCAACAACCAGCTTGAGAGTCGTTAGTAGGTAGTTGTCAATAGCATCACAATTATTATCCTGTATGCTTTGTTGAAAGTTGTGTTCTTCTCTCCTACCTATATAAGGACATGCCACAACTAGTGTTTGGCTGTAATGCTAACATTGTCTTTAACAATACATTAGGGCTATGTAATTTGGTTGTCAATGTTTGTCATCATGAAACACACTAAATAATTAACGTTTAATATTTTGTTGTCCACATTAAAGCTCGAGTGGTTACATATATATTTTTTAAATTTAATCCCATTCTTTTTGTTGGAGCTTTATATTTTATGTTTTGTTGTATGTAAGTTTGCATTTGGAGCTTCACAGTGTGCACTAGCTAATAAACAACTAGGAGTTTTGCAGTAGAGATTATGGCCAAGAACTTGTGACAAAGATTTTTTGTAGCAGAGATATTTGCGGCAAAAAAATTGTTTGCAACAAAGAATTTTATAGTGACAAATTAGATTGTTGGTGAGTTTTGTTAGAATTACAATCCTTGGAAGAACTCCACCTTGTGAATTTTGGCATCTTGAATGAGCTTTGTGTTGGGAATTTTATTTTATTTTTCTTGTCTCTTTTATGCCTTGTGACATTTTTTTGTTTGTGAGCTTGCATTGGTGTCTTAATCTCTTGCAAACAAGTGAAAATATGTATGGTCCTGAGGCATCCATTTGTTGTTGTATGTTACCTCTTGAAAGTTTCATTTCACTTGACAACAACAAACTAAGAAGCCACAAAATGTGTGAATGCTAGAAACGTTGCCAAATTTTGTGATAAGGCAGTATAGTTCTAGTGAAAAGACTTGAAGATAAGGGCACTTGGCATTAAATAACCCTACATTGGACTTTCTTCACAAGATATGCACTTTGCAATTATCTTTTTCCATTTCATTGCTAGTTAAAATTAAAAACCTAAAAGAAAGTTTAGCTAAAAATGTAGATATGAAGTTTTATCTTTATTGCTTTTGAAAATATGAAACTTTGTCTTTGTTCCTTGTGTATTACGATTGTCAAAGGATTTTGTTTAAAAAATATGTGTAGATTCTAAAACTTTCATGCCAAAAATTTATAGGTTTCTTTCTGTGCATCTAAAAAATTAACCCATATGCTTGGTCACTATTGTTGGGTACTTTTGCACTTTTGATCAAAGGCTTGCAGGAGACACCGAGGTTCATCATTGATTCAAGTTTGCTAGATGAAGAGTTGGTGTAGATTTGTAATAGATTCTTCGAGAATTAAGGATGTTTGTAACATTGTGTGATTGCATGATTTCTTGTACCTTGTTAATAATTGGTGAAAAGCTTGGCCATTGGGTGAAGTCTCGATCAATAACTTAGTTTAACCACTTTTTGTTGATAGAATATGATACCAATAAATGGATCTAACATTTTTGAATGTCAAAAAGAAACTTTTATGGACATTTGTAAACATGTGAGACCTTTGTTAGCAAAATATGATACCAAGTATAGAAAGGTTATTCTTGTTGAAATTGAAGTTTGGTGTGCAATCTACAAGCTTGCACAAGGTGGAAACATTTTGGCTTATAGTGAATTGTTTGCCATTGGGAGATCCATTATAGCTCTTGTGCTTTGAAAAGTGGTCAGGCCAATCAAAATTGTGTTCAAAAGATTTAAGATTTGGCCTATGGGCCATAGGATGCAAGATGTGATGACAAAGTTCAAAAATTGGTGTGTTATGCCAAGTGTTGTGGATGCTATTGATGACAGTCACATTGCCATAACAAAACTTTCTGGTGCTTTTGCCGAAGACTACTACTACCACAAGACCAAAGGTTATAATATTGTTGCCCAAGTTGTGGTTGACATCCAAAAAGATTTACTAATGTGTATGTGGTAATGTGAATGATAGTCAAATTTTGAAGAAATCTTGGTTGTATAAATGTGCATTGCAAGGGAGCTTTTTTTATATGGTAATAGGTTCACAAGATGGGTTGCCACCTTATCTCCTTAGAGATAAAGGCTATCCATTACTTCCTTGGCTCACAACATTGCACAAAGAAAATGGAGAACATCATTTAGTTTTGGAAATTTTGTACAATCATAAACACATGCATGATAGGTCAATAAATGCGTTTGGTATATTGAAACAAACCTTTAAAATTTTTTTGAAAAAAAACAAAGTTGCATATTAATATTTCACCTAATATGTTCAATGCTTGTTGTTTCTTCCATAATTCGATCCTTGGGAAAAGAGAAATGGATGTTGAGGACTTCATGTGATTTATTCAATTTGAAGCTCTACAAGAGGATGCATTGAACACAAATGGATTACAATAGTAATTTGAATACAATGTTCACATTGAAGGCAAAAAGCTTTTAAGGAGCAACATCGCCACAACCTCAAGGTGTACCTTGCTACCCAATGTTAGTGAAAGGTGCCACAACATGAAAATTGTAGCTACAAATTGATATTCAATCCTATATTACTTCATTTCAATTCAAGTGGATATGTGAATATGAAATTGCATCTACAAAAAGGTATTCAATCTTCTACAACTATTCTTTTTCGTTCAAGTCCATTTGAATGTAAAATTGTGTTAAAAGAAAGTTTATCAATGCTAGTTATTCCAATCCATCAGCATATGCCATGCTTTTAGTGTTTAATGTTTATTTTTCATGTTCTACACCTAATGTACGTCTTGGTGGCATATTACTTTGTGTGTTTCTTTTGAATGTCAATGCCACAACTTTCACAAGCCCAACTATTGCTTGTAGCATTCCTTGTTGCATTCAATTGATCTCAATATATTTCTTTGTTTGAAGTATTTCAACTGGCTTTCTTGTGCACGTGCACAATTTTTTTCAATTTGTAGGTTTACTTCATGGATACGGTTGATAGATTCAACCAATGCCACATTCCCTTCCTAAATTGTTTCAACCATATTCTTGTGAGCTATGGATGTTTTCCTTTTCATTCTAGTGTTCCCAACATGATGTCGAGGTTGCCTGATAGAGCTATTTGCACTTGTTTTTGAGGTATTTGTTGTGCCTTTATGTCAAAAGGGGATGTTGGGACCGTCTTTTTTTGGAGTTTCAAATGGTTATGTAACTTTTCTTGGATTTTTTTATGATGGAGCCTGCCAAGATTTTGCACTTGGACTTGAAAAAATAGGTTGAATTATGGGATTGTTTCATGTTATAGTTTGGGGTTCTTTGTCCATGGGGGGTAAAGCTCATTGGTGTATTTTGACCAAGATTGGGAGGCATTGCCTAAGTACCCCCTTTTTGGAATGTTTTTGCACAATGTAATGTGGGATCAAAAGATGCAAAGGGAGATGCATTTCTTTCCATGGTATCTTTAGTCATATGTTCTTCATTGATTTCAAGATCATCATATAATGAAGACTCTTGCAAGTAAGGTTGTGCATGATAGATGTCATCTTCTAGATTCATGGAATCTTGTGAATGTGGAAGGTTGAAACATAGGCTATTCTGCATGAACTCATCAATGAGGTCAAAGTATGACCTATTGAAGCTTTTGGGCAATCCTGGCGTGACCCTATCTTCTATGGACATTGCCCAATAGTCTTCATTGTGACTAATAACACCCATGTACTTAGTTATTTTCTTGTAGTCTCCATAGAGAGACACCCACTTGTCCTTACATGTTGCTCCATTGTGGAAATGCTCAAAATGACCATTGGTCATGACAAATGTTGAAACATGCTTCCACTTTTTGATGGATGTTTCCATGTTGTTTTTGGAATCAACCATTATCAAGTTGGCCTCATGTTTGGTTTTCTTTCCTTTGATGAGTGTTAGGATTTCAACATTTTCTCAATTTGGTTGTTTAGGTTTTTTGGATTTGATTTCCACACAATCTAAATCTATAAAAACTTTTTGCTTGCCTTTATTATTTCGAGATGGACATGATGTTCTTGTGTTATTGTCACCGAGGTTTACGATATTTGCAAAATTTGAGTAGCCATTCCACTACATTATTCCTAATGCATTTTAATTTATTCTTATTCTTGTTCTTAAAATATTCATAGTGTTTGTTTTTGTTTTTTATGGATGCATGCAAGAAATGATTGAATGGATTCAAAGGTGTACAACTTCATACTTGTTAGAGCAAGATTTGCAACATTGTTTATTAGTGTTCATGTTCCCACTTGGTGAATCTGGTTGAGGTTGTTTTGGTTGTCATTAAAGGGTTGTAGTTCGATTCTTGGTTGAACCATTCAATGGAAGATCTTGAAGAAACTTTGTTCAACATTGGTATTTGAGGGTCACATCTTGATTAGGGACTTTGAACTCTTGCAATTGCTACAATCTATAGATAGGTAGGATGGAAATTTGTAGTTGGATTTAGAATGCACTTGGAATGATAGAACTCTTGCAATTCAAAACTTGGTTATCAAAGATAAAATTCTTGCAATTTCATAAACAAACTCCTTGAATTTTAGACACATTTCTTGTAATTGAGATACTATGTAGATAAGGTGCATTTGGAGAGTAGACATTTTCCTTGAAACAATTTTGTGAAAGGAGATTTGATTCAGGAGAACATATTGTAGATAGTTTTGTGTAGACCCTTCTTTAGGAAGGACATGCAAAGAAAGAGGGGCATGTGAAGAGAGAGGAGGAACTAAGGAAGAAAAAGAAAACAAAGAAAGAGAAAGAAAGGAAAAAAAAAAAAAAAAAAGGGAGAGAAGGAGGGAGGGTTTGTTAACATTGAGTTAATCCTTCATTTTGGGTGGAACACCAACAAGAAATTCTGAAATCTACCTTTTTCTAAAAAAATTATCCTAAGATTAGGTGTTAGAAAAAATTAAATGTTAACTCCATTGCCATGTCAACTGCCACATAGGATTTGTTATTAGTTATCATTGAAGGTGTGGACTCATATAACTTTTTATCATCCTAAACACTGACCTACCACCACCACTACCACCAGGTGTGGCATGGCCTTAACTGGGCCAAAGGGGAGGCACTCTGTATAAAATTTGCAAAATAGAAACTTTTATTTTGGGGAGGTTCCAAAGTTCAAGTTCTTTTGTTATAAATTTTTTTGTGATGGGCCAATCAAAATGACTTATTGCAAAAAAGAAGAAGAGTTTGGGAGTCAGCTCCCCATGTAATTGATTCAAAGAAGAATCAGCATTTTAAAAAAAAAAAAAAAAAAAAGGCAGACAAGGCTACATGAAAAATCATTAAAGTCTAGGATAAAACACTGCTTATTATATAAGCAATTGAGAAACTCCAAACAGGTCCATGGGAGGTCTGCAGGATGACACACCCAAAATACTCTTCAATTGACTTGCAACTGCATTTGGGGGGGTTGGGGGGGGCGTACTCAAGAAATGGGGTCGACATGAGAAATTGCCATTGCCACAAATTGTCATTTGCCAGGACTCAAGAAATGGGGTCGACCTGAGAAATTGCCATTGCCACAAATTATCATTTGCCATGCCTTCGCTGAAGAAGAGGGTTTAGGGTTTTTTTCAACTTACTGCAGTTTGTGGAAAGGGTTTAAGGTTCACAAACCGCGGTAAGTTTTAAAAAACCTGGATTCATGCAAACCGCCACCACCTTACAAATTGTCATTTGCCGAACCTGGGTTTGGAGAAACCCAATGAATAATGTTTCAGCACTAGTTGCAAATAGAAAATGCATGTAGGCATGGTAATAGTGTCCATGGGATTATGCCAGCCAAAATTCCCTTCAATTGACACACAACCACTTGGGGGGCCAAGGAAATGGCTGGGCCCAAGAAATTGCCATTGCCACAAATTGTCATTTGCCGAACTTTCCTCGAATGAAGGCTGTTGCAAATGACAAAAAACCAAATTCACATAACCTGCTGCCACCCTCACAAATTGTCATTTTGCCAAACTTTCCAAGAAATCAAATGAATCCCTCCCCCCCCCCCGCCCCTTATTTTCCAAAACAATTTTGGGATTTATTTTTATTTATTTGTTTTTTTTTGGTTTTCTGTTTTTTTTGGTGCCAGGTCACAGAGTCGAGTTCAGTTTCTGTACATACCGTTTCTGTACGTACAGTCGCTGTACAGCTTCGGCAGAGGCGCGGGCCGCGTGTTCCTCCGCGGTGTCGTCTCCGTGCGAGCTTCGGCTTCGCATCTCTCTCTCTCTCTCTCTTAGAACCGCTTCGTTTTTTTTGTTTACTACACTGGTTCTTCTCCTGATTCATATAGATCTCCATCTCCTGCGTCCACCGGATTTTACTTCGTGCGTTTTAGTGAAGAATTGCGTTCAGGAGAGCTGTAGATATGGGAGCTACTTCTTCTTCTTTCTAGCTTCAGAGTGTTTTTCGCTCTCACTGTTTTTCGTGTTTGTTTGCAATCGTTCGCGTGTGCGTCAAATTGCTTCCCGATTAAGTTTTGAAATTCAACTGGCGAGGATCGTGGAACCTTTTGGTCTTGTACTTATGAACTTTTTACTCTCTGCGTGTCGATGGTTGTGCCGCATCCCTTGAAGCTCTGCTCCAACTGCAATTTGAAACGACGAGGGGTGCGCTCTGTTCTGCTGCAGTTGCCAGGTACGCGGATTATTGCTGTTGCATGATCCTTTCTGGTCGCTATTCGTGATATCTGTGTCAAATTCCCAATGATGGGTGTGGGTCTTTTTTGGGTTTGTTTCGGGTGCACGCTATCGTACCTTTCTTGTTATGCTCTTGAATTCTCTGCAACTCGATGACTTGGGTGAACAATTGAATGCGGAGGAGACAAACGGGATGATGCATTCTTCTAAATACTCTTCAGATTTTGTTCTTAGGCGCTCTAGAAGCTTAGATCTTTCCTTCTGTTCTCAGATGGCTCTTCAAGCTTCTCCCCTCTAGTATGCACCATCCCTTCGTACGTCCACATGCGTGAGAAAATTCCTTGACGATCCGTTTGATCACTTCCACCTCTCAGCATGTGCGGCACAACCGAATTTGGCGAAGTTTCGTGAACCATATCTCCAGTTACTTGAATGAATTGGGTACTTCCCCGTGACCCATTTGTTGCAGTGGTTGTTCAAGTCTAGATATGCTTCCTGCAGCTTGTGCAGGTTGGGGGTCCTACTCGAAACGCCTGGAATCATCATAGATCAAATGTGGAAGACGCATCCGTTGAGAATGCAGGAGTGATTGGAGCTGATTCTCTGGAATGGCAAGAATGCACAGTGCCAATCTCACATTTGCCACCATCATCCTTTTGCTGTCACTCCTCAGCTTTGTCATTGATGGAGCCACAGTCCACTGATGCAAAAGATGGTATGTAAACTCGCATCATCACTCTGAAAAATTCATTCCTTCACAACCAGAAATCAGAATCAGCAGAATGCATGTGGAAGCACCAAAATGCAACCTTGCAAACAGCGAAATGATGCTAGAAAGCATTGAATTAGCAAGAGGTGAATCAAGATGCTATCCAATCTGTAGGACAGATATGAAACCCTAGGGTTTGCCTTTCTCTCTCTCACCCTGGCAACAGAGAATTCACTTTGCTCTGATTTGCATTCTTGTCTCTTGAGTGCTAGCCAGCCAGCATCATGAATGAAGCTTCCCATTGCTTCTTCAAAATGTGACAGAAACTCAGATAGAAACTTGGGATGAAGATTTTGTATACTCATTTGTGCAGATTTTGGGCTGATTCTTATGTACTTATCTACACCCATTGTCATCTGTCAGGAGCCAGTGAAGTCAGTGGATTGCTTTTTTTGCTTCCTTTTCTGTAAAAGTAGGTAGTAGCCATAGCAGCTTGTCACTGCACTATTATTCACGACAAAGAAGGTGATGGTCTGACACTTTGTGAGTGAAAACTCTTGTGAGGTTATGACTGCACTCATGGTCTCCTGTTACTTTCAAATTGCTGTTGTGAAGATTGATTGTGCCTGCAACAACTTCATAGATATGTGAAAGGTTTGTTGTGATTGCATTAGACTACATTGTTTTGCTGGGTGGTGAACTTGGTTAGCTTTCCTTAAGGAAGGAGTGCTCAGACTGAAGATTCCTGTCTGAACTGTCTTTGTTACTACTGTGCAGTGACTGCATTGACAACACTATTATGTGGACTTGCAGCAACTACCACAACTGACCAATTGGAATGCAATTGTTGTTGCAATTGGAACTGTTTGTTGTGATTGCAGTGTAGGCAGTAGTTTTCATGACCATATGCCTGGGCCTTGAGATGGGTTGGGGTGGAAGAGCAGTGTGTGAGGGAAGGGGTAGGGAAGAATTTAATGGAGGGAAGAGGGGAGGGTGAAAGAGAGGGTTTGGTTGCTAGATGGATAGCTCTGGGCATGGTGTCTATAACTATAAGGGTAGGATACATTGGACATAGAGTTGGACACAACATAGAGAAGGTGAGCAATAGTATAGACAAGGTGAGTGGTAGCATAGACAAGATGAGAGCTATCTGGGAGGATTCTATGAGAGTAAGGCTAGAGTGTAGGAGAATCAAATGTTTTGAGGGAGCGAGGTGTGAGATTGTGAGGAAGACAGATGTACTTCAAAAGAAGAGAGAGAGGAAGCGAGTTTACAGGTGAATGTAGAGGTGTTGTTGTAGGGTTGAGAGGGGACCATTTCTAGTATGATGGCTGGTTTGTGGTTGGGTATGCTTCAGAGGTTCCGTGATGTCTGTTTCTGAAGTAATTTTCTAAGTAGCATCTTCTCTAAACCTTATCACTATAAACCTTTCTTCCTGCTGGCCAGTTTAGATCAGGATTATATATATCTGCTTCCTGCAGCTTGTGCAGGGCGAAGGCTCTATTCAAAATGCCTGGAATCATCAGAGCTCAAATGTGGAAGAAGGATCTGTTGAGAATGTAGGATTGATTGAGTCTGATTCTCTAAAATGGCAAGGATGCACAGCACCAATCTTGCATTTGCCACCATCATCCTTTTGCTGTCACTCCTCAGTGTCATCGATGGAGCCACTGATGCACAAGATGGTATGTAAACTCTCATCATCACTCTGTGAAAAATTCATTCCTTCACAACCAGAAATCAGAATCAGCAGAATGCATGTGGAAGCACCAAAATGCAACCTTGCAAACAGCAAAATGATGCTAGAAAGCATTGAATTAGCAAGAGGAGAATCGAGATGCTATCCAATCTGTAGGACAGATATGAAACCTTAGGGTTTGCCTTTCTTTCTCTCACCCTGGCAACAGAGAATTTGCTTTACTCTGATTTGCATTCTTGTCTCTTGAGTGCTAGCCAGCCAGCATCATGAATGAGGCTTCCCATTGCTTCTGAAAAATGTGACAGAAACTCAGATAGAAACTTGGGATGAAGATTTTGTATACTCATTTGCTCAGATTTTGGGCTGATTCTTATGTACTAATCTACACCCATTGTTGTCTGTCGGGAGCTGATGAAGTCAGTCAGGTAGGTAGTAGTCATGGCAGCTTGTCACTGCACTATTATTCACAATGAAGAAGGTGGTGGTCTGACACTTTGTGAGTGAAAACTCTTGTGAGGTTATGACTGCACTCATGGTCTCCTGTTACTTTCAAATTGCTGTTGTGAAGATTGACTGTGCCTGCAACGACTTCATAGATTTGTGAAAGGTTTGTTGTGATTGCATTAGACTACATTGTTTTGCTGGGTGGTGAACTTGGTTAGCTTTCATTAAGGAGGGAGTGCTCAGACTGAAGTTTCCTCTGAACTGTGTCTTTGTTACTGTGCAGTGACCGCATTGACAACACTATATGTGGACTTGCAGCAACCACCACAACTGACCAATTGGAACACAAGTGGTGGGGATCCTTGCACTCAGAACTGGCTGGGTGTTGTCTGTGTTGGTGCCAATGTAACAGAGCTGTATGTAATCTCCAACTTTGAATTTACATTTCTTACATCACAAGGTTGTCTTAGAGGATAGGACCTAAGCTCAACCTCCCAGCCTCTTTAGTGCTTTACACAACACAACAATAGTAGTAGTTCTCTTGTCCTCGAGCTGCTCTATTTGGAGGGGCATATAGAGCAGTGACACCTGCTTGTAGTTGCTCGTAAGAATACGATTGTATAGACTTACTCTCAGAGTACAACTATCAGGAGATTCATGCTTGATCAATTAGTGCTACAACCAAAGTAAATAGCCTTGGTCATAATGTCTCTGCCCATGCAACAATTTCCTGGACTGTGTTGCAACATTATTACATCTGTTTCAAGATTCTCGTAGGAATTGGTGAAGATCCTGTATAGCATTGCAATTGATGTCCACTTCATAAGTAGAATTGATACGATTGTTTATTTCCATGAATCCCCTCTTTCCATTTAGAACATTGCTGTGCACCTTGCAACTGCAATTGGTACACACTCCTTTTCTCAGTGTAGACCTGAGAATATCTTAGATGTCTCTTGAGTGAGTGTTTATAGAGAGTTTTGAGACACCTACCCATCTAATTTACTCTGATGAGCAGCTAGTGGCACCTTGGTGACAAGGCACTTTTCATCTCTTTTTTGAAATCCTGTTGTACAGACATCTGAGCAACTTGGGTCTGACTGGACAACTGGGATATGGACTTTCTGGCTTGCAATCACTGTTGTAC
>Ga0116231_10002599_pt1 | contig 37755 bp, 27 predicted proteins | sample S1TSphgellanicum_2_FD_89695 | JGI IMG/M metagenome (GOLD analysis project Ga0116231, IMG submission 89695) | Host-associated microbial communities from peat moss isolated from Minnesota, USA - S1T2_Fd - Sphagnum magellanicum MG | ecosystem: Host-associated > Plants > Peat moss > Unclassified...
AAATTTTAAACCAAAAATTTTTTGTAACCCCCCCCCCCCCCCCCCAAGGTTTTGACCATAAGTGGTAATCACACAATTTTTTTCCATGACCACTTCAATGAGGGCAAACTCACCATTGACTAGAAGAACTTAACATGACCTTGACTAAAATGACCCAACCAATCTATTGAGGGCCATTTTAGCCACTAGACCAAGACCAATTAACCTAGATAAGAGTGTAGGCCCTTTTTACACCCATTTAAACTTTACTGAAGCCTTGGTTAAAAGTTTGGGCCACTTTATTCATCCATGTATGAGATTACAATATCAACCATTGGATTCAAAGTTTGCACATTCATAAGCATGTGGCAACCAAAATCTAACAATTGGATGAAGAGTTAGCAATGTCAAATTCAAATCATGCAAGATTAAGTTTCAACAACACAAAAACCAGGGCAAACTATAACAAAAACATGTTGAAACATAAATTTATTTACACAACACGTTAACATAAAACATGGCCATGAAATATTTAAGAATGATAATCAAACAAAATTTTATTCAAAACATAGAGTGATTGAAACATCAAACAAAAGGAATAAGGAAAAAAGTGAAGTTGTACATTGAATTAGTGTTGAACAAACTGAAAGTTATAGGGGATATGATTTTTATTTATATTCATTTGAAAACCTAACTCAAAGAAGATTCCATAAAAAAAAAAGTATGATTCATTGTCAAATGAATATTCTTAAAACATATTATGGATGAAAAATGAATGGTGATGGATGAATTTCATCCATTACATAGATAAAATTTTAATGTAAAATTGGATGAATTTCATCCAAAAATGACAAGTTTAAGAAAATTAAAATGGTAAAAAAAAAAGTATGTTTATCTCCTACATTAGAGTAGGTTACAAGATGTCATATCTAACATTACTTCCCCTTTTAATGATGATTCACATAACGAACAACTTTTGATTTGCTTGGATATTGTTGGTGGAATTTTTACACCTTTTCAAAGGTGTAAATGAATGGTTTTTGGTTGATTCCCATGCGTGTTCATATACATCATAACATCATTTTGATGGACAAGCTATTATAGTTGATTACATGAGATCCTTAAGTGTAGAATTTCATCCATTTCATAATTTTTTTCACCATTGATTTCAATTGCAAGATGATTCTGAAAATTTCCATGGATTGTGGATGCATGGTATGGTTTCAAGATAGAAAAATGAAATAAATGGTGGATCTGAAAGGAGTTTGAAAGCCCGATGTGGAAGGCCACAATGACTATTGATTTATTGATGGTGAAATGATTAAGTTTTTCATGGTCCAATTTTTTTAAAGGTCATTTTTCCATGATAAATTTTATAAAATAAAAAAAACATCCTTAGAGAGACCATGATATCAAAAAAACGTGATTCAAAAATAAATTAACTATTTTAAAAATTAATTATTGATTTGATATAACAAAATGCACTATATTTGTCAAGTAATCCACCACCACCAAAATGAAGTTTTAAAACGAATTGGGAGGATGAAAATCCATGATGTGGAAATTAAAGACCATGGCAATGTAGGGATTGGTATTGCTAGATTCTAATTCATGTGGGCAATGACACAAATAACATCACATGACCTTATGTCACAATCTAGTTTTTTCCAAAATGGTGTGCATTTACATGCTATTAACATGGCATAAAAACAATAATTTGTGACTAGATTTAGATTGTCAATTTGAAGAAGAAGACATCTATAAAAAAAATTACAACATATATACACCAAATATATAGTGATGGATTTTTTAAGTTGAAAAATATGGATTGTTTTATTGTTTGTGCCTCTATACACATGCATTTTTGTGTATGAATTTTATTTGGGATATATTATAAGGACTCAAAATATAATATATTAAAACAAAAAAAACATATGTGCAAAAAAATTGCTAGAAAAAAATAAACCAAAAACAAGTTATGAACTTTTGAATGGCCTAAAATGAGCCATATTTTCATAAGTTCATGTCATAATCATTTTTGGGTGGATTTCAAAAATTTTTAAAACATGTACATTAAAAAATAAATTAGAATGACTTATTCTCATATGGGTCTTTTAGTTCATTAACCACCATGTAATTCCCCACTAAATTAATGATATCAAAATAAACTATCATTTTAACACTACCATATGGACTTTTAAGGAGTGGAACACCCATTGAAAATGAGCCACTTTAGAGTGCATACACCCAATTGGCAACAAATATGAGCCACAAGTAGCTATGGTGGATAAGGTGTATCTTGAAATGTACTACAGTCATTAACTAACGAATGTTGTGGTGGATGAAATTCCAGTAAAAATCAAAGCACATGAAGTGCAGATAGTTGGATGGACATTAATTGAAAACCAACTGTTGATGAAGCTCGATTTAAGAATTGATGCAGAACGATAGCTAGCGAAAATTAATGCACAACTAGAGACAAGCAAAGTGTTGGAAGTGGAACAGCTATTGAAGTAATTCAAAGATGTTTTTCCACGAACATACAAAGATTTGAAAGGGATTCAACCAAGCTAGCACATCAGATAATTGAATTCGATATTATTATACCATCGACACATTAAGCTAAGTACATATTTAAATCCAAACTATGCTATAGTAGTCAAACAAAATATTGATAAACTATTAGCAACTGGATTTATTCAATTTGTGGAGGAGGTTACATGGTTTGTCACCTATAATAAAAATACCCAAGAAAAATGGTAAATTGAAAATTTATATAGATTTCCGAAAATTAAATGCAACCATAGAAAAGGATACATACCCATTACCTTTTACAAATGAAATTCTGAACACAGTAGCAAGGCATGAAACATATTTTTTCTTAGATGGGTATTCAAGATATCATCAAATTTATATAGCTCCAGAAGACAAATACAAGATTGCATTTGTTACAAACTGGGGAGCTTTTATATGGAAGGTGATGTCGTTTGGAGTTTTAAATGGATCTCCAACATATCAAAGAATTATTACCAAAGCATTCAGAGAATATTTAAATAATTTTATAAAGATATTTTTGATGATTTTATAGTGTACAATGACATGGACAATCATTTGTAGAAACTCAGATTATGTTTTAAAAAGTGTAGAAAATATGACATCAATTTCAATCCAAACAAATGTGCATTCATGGTATTTTCAAGGATGATTTTGGGTTTTATTATTTTCAAAGAAGGGAAATTACCATATCCAAAAATACAAACAATAATAAACATGCCACCACTTTAAAATCCATTGTAGATATAAATATTTAATGGGATGGCACAATTTTACTGATGTTTTATCAAAAACTTTGTTATTATTATGGCACCTATCATTAAATTGACCAAAAAGACAAAGACTTTTCTTTGGACAAAGGAATGTTAACAGGCTTGGGAGTTGATTAAACAAAAGTATATTGAAACACTGATATTGATATCACCAAACTGGCAGGTGGAGTTTCATTTTCATACATATGCATCTTTATTAATTATGGGAGCTATGTTGTTTCATAATTTCACAAGGAAGAATGATCGACCAGTGGTGCATGCTTTTAGACTTCTGAATAAAGTTTAACATAATTATAACACAATAAGAAAGCTTTTACAATGATTTTTGCTTTGCACAAGTTTAGACATTATTTATTGGGTAATAAGTTTGTCTTTTATGTAAATCATATGGCATTGGTCTATTTGGTCAACAAACCATAGGTTTTAAGGATAATAACTAAATGGTTATTATTGTTCCTAGAATATGATTTCATAATAGTGTATAAGCCAAGAAGAACTCATGTAATTATAGATGCATTATCAAGATTACCAAATATTACAAAACCCACAGGTGCGCTTAATTAAACCATAGATGCAAGTGTGTTTTACATAGAACCTAAATGGTTGAATAATGTAAATTTTTTTTTGAGAACAAGCCAGATTGAAGGCACATTATCTATACAATAGAAGCAGAAATTGGTTAGGAAAATGGAGCCTTTCACATTGAAGAATGGTGAATTGTACAGTTTGGGCCAAGACAACATACTTTGAAGATGTTTGACAACTATAAAAGCATAAATGGTGATGAAAGAACTGCATGAAAGACCATCAAAAGGTCATTTTGTAACTGAAATCACACAAAGGAAGATATTGGATGTGAGATATTGGTGGCCAACTTTATACAAATATGTGCATGATTATTGCAGATCCTTTGATGGATTACCAAAGAATAGGCGAATTGGCAACTCAAAGTCTTGCAAAGTTGGTCACAAGTTTTCCAAAAAAACCATTTATGAAATGGGGACTTGATTTTGTGGGGCCAATTAAGCTAGCATGTAGATATACAGGAAATAAATACATTTTTGTAACCATAGATTATGCTACCAAGTGGGTGGAAGCAAGAGCATTGAAAACTAATACTACAACACTAACATCAATTTTTTTGTATGAATGCATATTAACTAGGTTTGGATGTCCTTTGACTATAGTCACAGATTAAGGAGTTCATTTCATTAATGATGCCATCAAGTATTTGACATATCATTTTCTATTGAAACATGTGAATTCTACAACCTATTATCCTCAAGGGAATGGGCAAGCTGAATTTAATAACAAGGTACTTGGTACATTCTTGACCAAGTTAATTAGTGAGAGTAGAACAGATTGGGATGAACATCTATCCACAATCTTATTTTCATACAAAACTACATATAAAGTAACAACAGGGTATACACCATATCAATTAGTGTATGGATTACATCCTTTAATGCTCATAGAGTACATAGTGCCAGTTGTTGGTGGAAAGCAAAGAGATAATATTTTAGTTAGAGTTTTAACTAGCAGGGTTTCAAAACTAGAAAAGTTGCAGGTGGCTAAGATGCAAGTTGTCGAAACTAATGGTACTTAATAGTGGAACACAACATTCTGGAGTTAGCAAAAGAATCTAGAAAATCAATTCAATTTTGGTGATTATGTTTTATGGTTTCCAAAGGGAAATAAGTCACACTTAGGGAAGTTTATTAGGAAATGGTTTGGGCCATACATAGTATAGTAGTGTTGCCAAATAACATTGTGTTATTGCTGACAATTGAAAAGTTTGAGGTTAATTTTATGTTGGTCAATGTGAATAAGCTCAAACCATACAAATACATGGAATTTGAATATTAGAAATAAGAACAACATATGTCAATGTATTGGGAATAGAGTGCAGGTGGACTTTGAGAAGAAGATTTTGATATGGAGATGGAAGATGAAAATTGTGTTACATATAAACCACAAATACAGGGTAGTGAAGAAAAAGAACGAATGGAAGATTCTAAGGTCAAAACAATATTGACTTCATAAATTTAGATGATGAAATAATCGTTGAGTAATAACTATAAAAAAAGGAATTTGGGATATAAAAATTTAAAGTTGGTGTATCAAGGGCATCAACTAAATCAGCATATGTATTCGCACAATCATCAAATGTGTGGGCATAGTCAACAAATGTATTAACACAATCAGCAGAAGACGTACATGGAGAACGACGTGGAGTAAGTACAACTAATTTAGGAGGATTATGGATGTAAAACAATTGAAAGATGAGATTTGAGGTGTTCATTCACAATGATGATGTGATGTGCTTCCACATGGTTATATAAGGGACATAAAAAGTGGTGGTGATGGGTCATCATAATTTCAAGGATGAAGCATTAATTAAAAGATGATGAGGAAGTCAAAAAATGAAGGTAATGGGCAAGAAGTTCGACAAAAAGTTGAAACTTGTTTTCATTTGTTGCAGGAAGTTGTGTGTTTTTTTGAAATTCTAGAGTTCATAGAAGCATGAGTGCGAAAAATGTGATTGAGAAATTACAGAAAGTAGCAAAGGAGAAGGAAGTATAAAAAAATGAACACATATGAAGATAGGAATAGGAAGCAAATGTGTTGAGAAAAAAAGAAGCAGAAGAAAAATTGAAAATAGTAGAAAATATAGTAGTGTTGAACATTTAATCGTCGGCAGTAAGGTTGTTGCCGCATTCACCATCATCTTTAAAATGTGAAAAAGGTAAAGCGTACAATGAAAAGATGTAATTCACACATACAATAATTCAAAATATATGTAGAACCAAAACATCTACAGTTGAATTTTTGCATAGACACAAAAGAGGTTGGAGTTCAAGTGTGCAAGTAGAACCAAAAGCTACATCAGTGGATTGAATGAAGATTGAAAAATTAAAGGGAGACGAAGGTGTGGAGTAACGATCTGTTGACACACAAGTAGTGCAAAAGGATGTAGAGGATGAAGAAGTATTTGAAGTGGGAATGTAATCATCCACAGAAGTGCAGATGTCGACACAAGTGCAACCAAGTGTAATGGAGATTGATATGAATGCGCCAAGTTCTATGGAGGCAAAAAGATACATAATCGTCATGGATAGAGCCACACTTCTAGACAAAGGTATTCACATTCTAAATCCTAACCGATTTATGTGAATATAAATGAAACAAAACTATGATAAGCATGTTGAGAGGATGGAGAATTGGAAGGACATTAGTGAAGAGGAACAATGGGCTTTTAAGGTAAGGCTTGTCATTTTGTTTCCGATGAATTAAGAAGCATTGATGCCATATATTATGCTAGAATTTTTGAACACATTTGTTATCAAAGGCACAAATATCTTTTTTGGTTATTAGAAGAAGGTGTATGTGATTAACAAACAATTGATTGTAGGTGTCTTTGGAATCTGTGTAGAAGGGTATGTAGAAGACCCAAAAGGGCAAATTAGTAAGGTAGTAACATTGTAAGCATTACAAAGTTGTAGAATTACACCCATAAATTATGCAGGAGATCAATTGAATGCAAAGAATTTGGGTTTGCCATATTCAATCAGGTACCTTACAATCATATATGTGATTTATTAAAGAAAAAAAGTGACATACTTTAACAATAAGAATGGCATCACATTACTGAGAACAAAAAAAGGGAAGAAGGTGGATTGGGCACAAATTATATATAATAGTTTGTGTAGTGAGCTAGATTGGTGGTATAAGTATGTCAAGGAGAATAAGGGGGACAAAAAGGACACTTGTCAGTCAACCCTGATACTGGCAAATATTTTAAAGTATTTGTTTGTTCACCAAAAGGATAATTTACAGAAACCACAAGCCAATGTCAAAAAAAATAAAGAGGAGATGCATGCAACATTAGATAATAGAAGGAAGGCTGCAACAAAATATTTAAGAAATGCTCGCAAGAAGAAAAACAAAGTTGAAGAAGGTGGAGCATTAGGATTAGGAGTTAAAAAAGAACATGAGACCACATAAGCACATGCTCAAAAGATGATGATGGGGAGAGTGGCACCATTTGTAGTGCCAACATTGGTGCAGGTAGGTAAGTAAAGTGCAAAAGTACCACAAATGTGAACTCCATAGGAGAGACAAACGAAGGAATAGAGGCAAAAGGTCAAAAGAGAGCATGATACTAGGATTTTAAAGCTTGAAGAACATCCACAAATAGATGGGGACATTTATGAAGACTAGATGGACAACCATGAAAATCCACAACATTTCCAATATTTACAACATCATTTGCAATAGGAACAACAACAACAACAACAACGATTCACATAAGGAGGCTTAAAAACTATTGGACTATAGATGGAGAGAGTGGGAACACAAACTCTTGTAGCAATGTTCAAAGCACTAGAACTACAGGTACCAATTAGTAAGCTAGGATTTGTAGATGGGCAACCATTTGAGTTGGGGCTAGGGAATAGATTAGTACAAGAGCTGGGATTTTTTGTAGAAGGATCCAAAAATCCTACAACATAGACAAGTACACCAAAGTCTATGGACGAGGTAGTTGAAGAAGTAATGCAAGCATATACGGTAGCTAAATTGTTTCAAACCATGGCAATTGTGAGTTTGAATATGGGGAATTTGAATTTGGAGTTGAGTAGTCTGAAAAACAGATTGGACACAGAAGAGAAGGAGAAGGCAATATTATAGGTGGAATTGGACAAAAGAGGGATTTCCAAAAGGAATATAAACATAACATAAAAATATGGAGGAAGAATAGGACAGAAAATGAGCAAAATATCAAAACACTCATACAATAATGGCATGATGAGAATAAGGAACTCAAAGTTAAGACAACTCTGATGAAATAATTAGAGGAAGAACTAAAGGAGTTAAGGAAGATAGTTGAAGCCTGGAAAATTACAAATAAAAAATGGGTAGATACATTATTCCATCACAGACAACAACAAGAGGCTTTGGATAGTTAGGTGGAAACATCGATTAAGGAGAAGGAGAAGGAGAATGTTTTGACAGATTTGGAATTAATGAATTTGAAGAATGTTTCTCTACTTGATTTTGAAGTACTTAGAAGAAGGACAACAGAGGCAAAAAAGAAGAAGTTGGTGGACATAATAAGGAGTATTAGAGGAATCTATAGCAACTGCATGCATAGTTTAACTACAAATGAGCAGAAGAAGAATTTGGACCTAGTTGGTGTGAAAAAAAGGTTAGAGGATTATGAATAGATGTTGTAATATTAATTTTGATGAGGACAAATAACAAGATGAAGGATTTTGATACAAAATTTGAGGAATGGTGGAAAGTTGCAAAGGAATATTTTGTAAAAGAGTTAGAGAAGAATCTAGTTTAACATAGAGCTAATGAGAGAAACTTCAAGTACAAGTTGGAGATATATCAAAAAAAATTCTAGAATTTGTTTGTGGGACTCTAACAAGTACATAGACATTAGGACAAGACAAAGAGGATGAAACATGGCCTAGTGGGATAGCTTAATAGGAGGAAGTGCAAACTAAGGAACCACATGAATTCAAAGGAGGGGGTTAGGAAGACAAAGAACCATAGACAACTCAAGAACAAGAATAGGTGGAAATTATTCTAGCAACAAAGGAAGAGTAATCGAAGATGTAGGCCCTAAAAATAAAACCACATATTGAGTTAGTGGAGGAGGAGGTTAGAATTGTAGATTCAAAGGTTGGTACATAACCATTGGTTGTTGTACAAGTTGAGCCTACAAAGATTATAGTTGAATAACTAAAAGTTTATTAGAAGGTTGCACAATGCTTTCATTTCATTTTCTATCATTTCAAAAAGATTTTAGGGACGGAATCTAAAGTACAAAGGGGGTAATGTTAAGGGGGTAGACTGATTACATTGTTTTGGATGAATAAGGCATTAAAGATAAGGATTGATCATTGGACATTGCATGTTAAAATTTTGAATTTTTGTTTGGTTTTGAATCATATTGATGGTGACTTGGGGACTACCCAAAGATGGGAGTTTTTGGGAAAGGATTTCATTCTTAAACACAATTTTGTAGTGATGATAGATGTAGGTACTTTGTAGCAAAAACTATAGACTTTATTTTTGATATACCACATAATTAATTTTGTTGTTTGATTTCATTTCAACAAAACATGGGATTTTTTGTTATATTTTGATTGAAGTTTTTAGTAAAAAAAAGAATTACAAAATTTTGTAGTGATTTTCACATTCATATTGTTGTGTGAATTATTTATAATATTAAAAACAAGGAAATGAAATGTTTTTTTTTGTGGATTTTCTACATTATATCTTGAAGTAAAAATTTTGGTTCTATGAAATAACCATGAATGTGATGTTTTAATGAATTGCATAAGCATGTGTGTTTAAAATCAATGTAGGAATTGTGAATGTGTGAATAATGTAGTGCAAATCTATTGTTACAATAAGTGTGGAATAGGTTTGCAAGGATTTAATCCACATCTACCAATATCTTCCCACATAATCATTCACAATAGATAGATCCTTGAATATGGGATCAAACATTAAAATCAATTCCTCATGTGAACCTTTTTTGAATCAAATTCATGCACATAATCCAAACATGGAACAAACACTTGTGTGACCTCCATTCTCATCATACTTGTTAACATAAACAATTTTGTTTCAAGTTGAATTTGGGGAATTCTAAGTCAAGTTTTTTAGTTAGGTTAATTTGATATTGAAATTGATTGCATTTTCAATTGCACTGTTAATGAACCAATAAATTCAACATTGATTAAACACACAACTTAAGTATATAACAAAGGAGAAAGTTTAGTCTATATTTTTTACAATCCATGGTGTCATTGGAATTGTACTTTGCAAAGCTAATCTTTGTTGGTTATAATGTCAAACATGAATTTTAGTTTGAAATTGTAAGATTTGTTAAAAGATGTAGCCACTTTGGAAGTAAACCTTGTCCCCCTTCGTGTATTCACCTTTCATGACCACATACTTGCATTGAAACAAGGTTTTAATATTTATTCCACCACACTTTTACCATATTTTTTGGCCATGTTACACAAGCTTGAATTGCAAATTGGGAAACTTTGATGCTCACTAATTGCAAACCAAAATTTACATATTTTTATTGGTATTTACATATTGGTAGGCCTTAAAAAGGGTATTGCCAAAACAAACACCTTCGAATGGTGCATGTATCCTTAAATCCTCACAACTAACATTCAACTTAAGAATGGTTAATTGTCATTATAGTAAAAAAAATTCCTTCATCCTTGGTGAATGGGGTAGGGTGGAGAAGGAAAAAATAAACCCCAAAGGCAAAAGGAATGGGTCTAGGAAAAAGGGTTCAACCTTTTTCTTCCCCCCAAAGAAAGGCAAGACGATGAATGGCAAGTTTGTCCCCCCTAGTACCCATGGTTTTGAAGTTGCCCCATGGTGATACCTAAATGAGGGTGTGGGAATCATTGAATTTTGTTGTTGTGGTTTTTCATTTTTTTCCTTGTAGAATATAAAGTCCAAACCTCAACTTTCATGAAAAATTAAATCTATTTAATTTTGGTTATAAGATTTCTAATTTATCTAGGTTTTTTACTTTAGGTTAAGGTTTCAGGTTGTTTAAGATGTCATTTTGGTTAATAGCCCCACATAGCCTAGGCATAACCTATATAATTTAGGCATAACCAAGGTATAGCCTACATGGCTTAGGTGTAGTTACATAACCTAAGTATAACCCTAGGTATAATTTAGGTTAGCTTCGATATTAAACATGGGTAGCCTATGTAAGCTTAGTACCTAAATTTGGTTAAGATACTTGAAGTAGGTTATTTAAATAGATTAAAAAAAGGGATAAAATAATTTGTTGACTTATTGTGAGGTGACTTTTTGTCCCTGTACTTCCGGTTCTACAAGGTGACTATGCTTGAAAGCACAAATGCTACTGGTGAAGGAAAAATGCAAGTGTAATTCTAGATGTTAGATTGTGTTTTTAGTTGAAATTAAGTAGCCTGCTTCCTATGTATCATTTACAATTAGATTTGATAGATATATTTTTTCAAGCTCACACACTACACATTCTAGGACTTTATGTCAAATTGTCATTCATTTAAACCAATGTTTAAGGATTCAACACCATATCCAACATAGCTGCAGACCACTAGTCATTTGAAATATTATTTCTAACACAGTGGTTATTCAAATCTAGCTTGCCATAGCTCATTAAAAAACTAACAACAAGGCGCATATTGTTTCCAAATCCTAAGCTTTACAGTTAAACCAATAAGAAGTTATGCTACAAAACCTAAGAGGGTTTTACAAAGGTGATAATTCGACTTGGTTGCAGATCACCAATCATTTGAAATATTGTTTTTAACACATAAGTTATTCAAATCCGGCTTGCCTTAGCTCATTAGAAAGCTAACTACAAGGCACAACTTGCTACCAAATCCCAAGCTCTGCAACTAAACCAACAAGAAGTTATGCTATGAAACCAGAGAGGGTTTGTGAGATTTTTCTAAAGTTCCAACCTCCCAACATTATCACTGCCCACCCCCATTCCTTCAAAACTATTACAAGATTTTCATTCTACTATCCTTCCTTCTCCCCTCTACCAAGACTAGTCATTATTTTCCTCTTCAAGAAGCTTGTGGGAACAAGTATTCAAGATTGAATGAAAATTATGTCCGGGGAAAAGAGAGAGCTCCCAATGATCCGAGTCCATCTTTTAAAGAAAAGGAGAAAGGAAGTGAAGGTAGATCCAAAGTTTGGTGGCCAATGGAAGGTTCCATGCTTGGTGGCCAATGGAATGTTCCAAGCTTGGTGGCCAATGGAAGGTGAAGGAAAAACACCTTTTCACTTCTTCCCATTTCCCCCCCAACAAATTTTACTTAAACCTTTAATTTTTTCTTTTGACTTTACAATTTTGCTTTACCATGGTTCTAAGCTGTTACTTACGCATTTTTTTCCTTTCTTTCGATCTATAAATTATAACTACGCACCTCAATGTAACAAGTTTTTCACACCTTCATTGCTGATTTGATTTTGATTGAAGATCTGACCTTTTTCCTTTCCTTGAAATTATGGCATCGCGCATGGTCACATCTTGCGGGCCGTAAGCCGCATAAGCGAATGAACAACCGCCTCCGGAGTCATCTCTAGATCTTACCTTAACACAACATCCTCGTGATGAAGAACTCGAACTTCGAGAGGTGTGTGCTCGTCTTGAAATTAAACCCCCTCAAGCCTGGTACTATCGTATTTCTCCGAACTCTTGCACCCTGGTGATCTTGTTGCAAGTTGACCCTACTTTTGGTGACGAACCTGGGACCGTTTATGAAGGTTGTTACGAAACTGATACTTCTATCTTTGCATGGTCTTTAATTCTCGGCGTTGGACACTATTGTTGGTTGTGTGGTCTGTTTCGTCAACTACCTCCTAATAGTAAGGCGGACTACCTAGTTTGCACCGTCCGATGCATCCTAAATTTGTTGAAGTTATGAACTATCACTATGGCATAGCCCATGATTTCACATGTACTTGCAGCTCCTTGTTGAGTTCATTCACAAATTAAGTAAATGTTTCAGTTATTATGAGACTCCTGTTGTGATTAACACACTATTATACTATCTATTTAATCGTTGAGTTGTCACAAATTAACTTTATGTTCAACGGCTTGAAAATTGTTCTAACTCTATTAGACCTTTCATTAACATCCCTTCAAATGCTTCAAGAATTTCTAACATCCTTGCTACTCACTAAATACTAGAACAAGACCAATGTTGTGCTGAACATCGCAAATTCTGGTGTCTACTTCTACCCTTAACCATCTAGAGATTTCTCACCCCTAATTACACAACAAAGTTTTTAAAACTATGGTTACCGGCTTTTTGTTGAAGAAAAGAATTAACCCAACACCTTATTCACCAATAACGCACTTCATAAAAGAAAACAACCCCTCCACGCACCCAGTGCATTCATCATTCTCTATGAAGTTGATAAAAACCCCTAATAACCTTACCCCACTCAAATAACCCTGATGCAACTTTTAAAAATTGAGACTACCACACATGGTTATGTCAGTATGGTTCACACTTACTTTTTGGCATAAAAAACATGTGGTGTAGTGGTTGAAGACTTGGTTATTCAATGTTGAGGTGAGGGGTTCAAATCTTTAATCTTGCAATTTAGTAAGCCTAGCAAACTTAAGTTAGGTTGCTAGGCTAGCCTACCTAGCTTAAGTTAAGTAACCATGGTAGACTACTTATGGGGTTAGATTTTTAGCCTAGGTGCCTAAGGTGCCGAACCTAGTTGTCAAGGCACCTAAGTTTTTAACCTAGGGTGCCATGCCTAAGCATTAGGTCCATAGATGTGTAAGTCTAGGCTTGCCATGTGGCAATTTTTCATTAAATGCCTAAGGTTTGCCATCATAAGAGTTCACATTATGTGGGTGGTCAAAATAATCAATTTATGATTTGGCTTGACAAATACTTCTTCCCACACATGTGAAGCCAATGTAGGATCAACTTTTCAATTTTATTAAATTTTAGCTTGGTTGTAATTTTGTGTAAGCTTCATGTGATTTTTACACATGAATCATCTTTTTCATATGAAACAATTATCTCTCTTAAACAAGTCAAGTAAATGATTTTATGTTTAACTTACATGTAATCCTCTTGTTCATCAAGGTTCGTCCTTTTACTTTGACTTGTGGGGTGTTTGCATGTGGTATGGTGGACCCAAAAAATTATCATAGTGTTGCAATTTTCACTACAAGAAAAAATTGAATGATTTGGTACATAATTCAAAAAGGTTTAATGGTCAAAATGTGTAATTAAGGATGGTTCACATTGTAATCTATCATTATGTTGTGAAATTGGGGTGAAAACATGTTAAGGCATTGCAATTTTGTATGCACTTGCAATACTAAAAAACCCTTGCACCAATGTGATTTTCCTTTCAAATTAAATGACCAAGATGCTATAACACATCCATTTTGAGTTTAACCTCATTTAATACCATTTTGATTTGGATTTGCAATGAAATTTACATTGATTTACCTAAATGAATGCATAATTTGGAGCTCCAAATCAAATTCATTTTGAAAATTTCAAGTTGTTAAAATTTCCATTCTACTTATGCATTGATAAATATCTTCAAATTATTAATTGAAAATATTGATTTTTGATGTACTCCTTTCAATGGACATTTTTTTTTAATACTTGATTTTTGCCAAATTATCCCAAATTAATATGATGTTTCATAAGCACATTTTTTAGGTTTTTTCATACATTAAAATGTCTTGGTTAGTGGAAAATATTAATTTTTTATGGTACTAATTCCATGTGATGTGGTAATTTATATTTTGGGACATTGATTGATAAAAATAAATAAAAATCAAAGTACAATGTGATTGTATCCAAATTCAAAATGTTTTTAGAAATAGAAAGGTATGTAGATAACCATTATGATTTTATCATTTAGTTTGCATTATATTCTTATATCATTGTGGTGTTGAGTACTTTGTTAATGATAGTATGGAAAACTACCATTTGGGACAATACTTTGCTTCCCCTAATCATGCTTTCACCCATTGGTGAAGATAGGAATGATGCAATAATCCTTTGAAATATGTTTGTAACATGTAGTCTCTTGTCACAAAACAATTGTTGTAAGAAAAGAATTAGGAAGTAATTCTTTGAGTTGGAAAAAATTCAATAAAAATTTGCACATCAATCTATATATTTACAAAGAATAATCTTCCATCAAAGTTTTTTCAAATTGATTTAAAATCATGAAGTTTAGATTTAAATTGAATATAAACCTTGGTGGTACATTATGTCATAATAATGGTGATGATTATGATATTTGTAGGTTGTAAAATACTTTTCCATTGAAAATCTAGATGCTTTAGGTGTTGTTTTTATTTATCCACAAAGATGTAGTAAAGTTTTTAAATTAGTAAAAAAAGGTATATTGTTGTCAAATAACATATTTAAAACAAGTTTTATATTGTCATTATTGTACATTTATTCAAAGAAACCAATATGAAGCAATTTGATATTCATAATTGTTTTAATTTAGTTTATTTTTAAAGCCAAAACCAATTAACCGTAGTTTCTACAAAATTGCAAAGTAAATGAATTTAAGGTTATGATACTTCTACTAGTGGTTTATTTACATCCAATTTAAACTACATTTGTGTCCATCGTAACATGCAAACACCTTGTATCATATTTGTAGAACAACATTTTAATTGGTTATTTCTAGAGTTGGTAAAATTTCAAAATGTCACATGCAGTGGTAACAAGTTGAGTAGTGGACATTTTTTTGGTCCTAGTAAAGTAGGCAATGATATGAATTTTATAGTAAAGCAAGAAGGAAGGAAGTTAGAAAGTCCTAGAGGTTTTGACACTTTTTTGTATGGCATAATGTGGCAAATTATAACAATGGGTGTTGAGTTCATCAATCCTAAATAATTTGTTAAAGTTTATAATTTCTCTCATCGAAATAATGGTCAAAGAGTTTGAAGGTGTTTAAAGATCTAGAGGAATCCAAGGTGTAAACATTGTTTGGTGGCCTTATTAGTAAAATGGTTACAAGTATAAGGAGTGTGGTGATCATGAATTGATAGCTTGCATAAAGAACTTGTGAATGATTGTACACCATAACACATGGCCATTGACATCACATTTGATTCCTACTTGCCATGGCCATGGTTTGATTTGCAAAAGGAGATAAAGTGTTATGAATTGGTCATTGTTTGTAATGTGGACAAGAAAGAACAAGTTAATAGATAATTATGTTTCATTGATGAAAAAGTCTTATAGAAATGCACAACTCTTATAGAGGAAATCAAGCAAGAAAGAGAGAAGTTTAATAGGTTGGAATGACAATGGTGTGCTATTGAAACACACACCAAAAAAATTTGAACATAGACAATGAGGTTTTAGTATCCACCCAAAACCTCTCCATTATCTTGAAACATATGTAGAATTAAATGATCTAGAATCAATGTGGATACTCTCTTTGAAGATCATGATCATTTTGTGGGACTAAGTTTTCATGTGCATGGGATTGTAAGTTGTCTTCTTGCCAACATATGTATCACTCTCGGTGTGTTCCAACATATTACTATGTTTTCACCAAAGTGTCTCATGAAGGGTTGTAGTCAAGAGATGCATCCAAGTTCCAAAATCTGAAAGCATGGGGAGAAGGTGGAGGTTCATGCTATACAAAAACAAGGTAAAAGGAAATTCCCTTGGATCCTAAGTGCAACAAGATGAACACAAAAGGCATGTTTGCATCAATTTTCAAGTTTGGCAATGGCCTCACTCTGGGGTTTTTAGTTTTTACCTTACACTTCATGCCACGGTTCTAGCTAAGTACTTTAGCTATGTGGTAGGTGGGGCATTCATAGTGTGGCAGCATGTGAAATTTTGACTTCAGTTGCATTTGAATAGGTAGAAAACGACCGTTCCTTGGAAAAATACAACAACAAAAGAGGACATTACCTGTACTCTTCATAATTTGTCATCACCAATCCAGTCCTTATAGAACTGCAACCAACAACAGTTCCTTTTGCCTTGAGGTAAGCTACCCAGTCAGGCACACAAAGTAAGAGAGACTTGATGATCATTTGATCAACATGTTTTTAAAGAACACTGGCCAATCTTTGCTCCATGGGTGGGGTAAGAACTAAGATCGTAGGAACTCTGATGGGAACAATGATGCATAACTCTTGCAATTCACACCTTTACAGAACGAAAGTGAAGGATATGGCCAATGGGTGGGAACTCGGGAGCGGCCTTCCCAAGGTAAGGGGCCTGTCACTTGTGCATTGAAGAGCCCAGAGTGGGCTCTGCATTTTGGGAATCTACCATCCTTGGACCTTCTACCTGGCGTCAAGATCAGCCCATATTTCTTTAATGGAACACAGATGCAATCGGCAGCATCTTGCTCATGAAAGGCGGCATTGTACCTCATCCTTGCTCTGATGCCAGTAGAATAATGCTGTGTAAGGTCTCACATAAGGTGTCATTCGGCCACAAATGGAAATTTCTGCTGGTTCTTTACTTAGATAAATGTTAACCATCATATCGTTGTATCTAAATTTGAATCCTGGTACAGGTGCCAGATTCAAATAATTTTACTGGCTACATTTCAATTCACTTGTTCCATTTGAATGTGGACTATTGGGTCACTACTCTGTGTTCTTCTTTCCGTAGCCCACCCCCCTTGGGACTTACTCTGTCTTCGATGTGTTTTAAATATACTATTCCACTCTCTTTACAAATGGCTCTAAAAAGACTTGAAAGTTGGGAACCTTGGCGGGGTAGGCAAAGAAGTAAACCCATTTATTTTCCAAAAGAGTTGGGGTACCAAACTTAATTCAACTTTGTTCATTGGAGTCTAACAAAAGCCAGCAGACCTTTTAAGAATTCTGACTCAAATTTAACTAACTAAGCCCATCACACACCGAAATGCAGTGTCCTTTTCACACTGTGCTCACTACTGGTCTATTCCAAATTCCGAAAACCACTCCCCCCCCCCCCCCAACTAATTTGGTTTTCAAATTCGGATGCCATTTGGGTGGGGGAGAGAGGGGGGGTATAAAACCCCCTTCTCATTGGCTGCTCAGAAATATAATTCATTATCTGCCTTTATGACAGTGGGTTTACTTTTGGCCGGACTAACGGATTTATTGAAGGGTCGACTTAACCAATCAGAAGCTGCCAGATGGTAAGTAATGAGTAATAATAAATTTCTGGTACTAGCAAAAAGTAAAGTAATAAATAAAGTAAAGAGTTTAAATGTAGTGGATAGCAGGTTGTTATCTGTTATTCGCTTGCTTATTTAATTTAAACCATGATTGGTTTACTCCACCCTACCTAGTTCAAAAGAAAGAAACAGTCCTTGGAGGGTTTTTTGAAATTAAAAACACCGTGAAAACAAAATCTCAAGCATGGGAAATATATGTACAATGCACGTACCACATATTCCCAAGCACAAATCCTGTATCTGTTGATACAGAGACATTTATGAGGTGGGGATCTTTTATTTATATATCTGGCCTTGTTTGTTTTGTTTTGTTTTGTTTTCCCAGAGTGTAATCTGTCTCTTTTGCAGCACTTTTAAGGCCATTGGGATGAAAACAACAAGAAGAGCTTCAGCTACTTGCAAGAAAACGCCCTTTGTTGGCGGCAGCAGGAGGAGCAATAACTCAGCAGCATGTAAAGTTTCTTTGTAAACAGTCCTGCAGATCTGGCAATTTCCAGCAGACGCATGCAACAGTTCCGACGAAAGAAAAGTGGATTCAAATTCAGAGTGCAAAGAAGCAATCTCAAACAGTTAGTTTAGTGTTTTTTTTTTTTTTTTTCCTTTGGGCGAATTTTCTTTCAGAAAATGAAAAAATCATGAAAAATTTGTGAGTTGTAGGGATTTTTTCGCCATTTTTCGAAGTAAAAAAATTGAAATAGTCACATTTAGACCTAGGCATTTCCTAGGTCGTCACTTTTAGCAGCACTTTAGTAAAACTGCTTGAGCCCACCTAGGACAGTTGCCATTTAATGCTAATTAATGCTGGGGATCCTCGCCAGTGGAGGCACTTGAGGAATTTGAAAAAAAAACCCTGAGATTGTCCAGCAGTGATTTTCTTGGGACAAAATTTGTCGTTTTCCGACAAAGAAATTGAATTTTTTTCCCCTAGCGTAAATCTGACCAGTTTGCTAAATTTTTGGAAAAATTCGCCAAATTTCTTATTATCAAAAAGTTGAAAGCAAACCCTGATCTCAAGCCAAGAAAATAATCGTCTGGCTAAATAGGAAAGCCAGCCCTGTTTTAAAAAAGGTATCAGACGCTTGTGTGTGAGCATTAGAGTTATTTTTGGGTCAAATTTTCGCCGTTTTTGATCCCAAAAAAAAAGTTGGGAAATTTTGGAATTTTTTGGAAAAAACGTGAACTCAACTAATTTTGCTAATTTTTTTTGAAAACTTCGACATATTTTCGATATAACAAAATGGAAAAAACAAAAAAAGCATTGGTGAGCATGTTTCAGTTAGTTTTTATCATGTGTGTTTGTTGGCAGCCTTTGTTGGGTCTGCCTATAGTGAAGGGAGAGAAACTATGGAAGGTTTTTCATTTGGTCGCACATTTCGAGGAACGTTCATCAGGCGTGAGTTTGAACATTTGAACTGTGAGTTCATTTTTGGGGAACTTCATGAAACATTTCGTATTTTGAACTCTTGTACATAGCTAGTTCAAAATTATCATGAGGGGAAAAGAAACCATGTATTACAAGACGAGCCACTTGTATTTGACCCTTTTATTACAATGCATTCATGTTTTCTTGCAATGGTGAAAAACCCAGTTTCATGTTCCCCGTGTCGATCAGCCGTTCTCATAGTGTGTGAGAAGGGATGTTATTGTGAGATCTTCTGTTCCCAAGGGGCACTGTCCTCGTTCTCTGCAGTTGTTGGTTGTTGTCTGCGGCGTTCGCTTTACTTTGAGGAAGACGACGACAATGATGACGGCGGGAGGTGGTGCGGGCATGGGTTTTGTTGTTGTTGTGCAGTTGCTGCAAGTAACTTAGCAGAGAAGTAGCTACGAATAGACTGAGATGAGAGGGGAGTTTACAGTAGCAGACTCTTTTTTGCTTTTCCTTGGACCTATGCGAAGTTTCCGTTGTTTTTTGAGATTAACAACTACCTGGTGTCTGACTCGTGAGCTGAAGGTGGCGGGGGGTTGGGGGAAGAGGAAGGTGTGGGGAAGTTTTCGTTTGGAAGGAATTTTTTTGTGGAGAGCTTCTGTTTTCTGTAGAGATTTTGGGAGATTTTTGGAAGAGGGAGTTAGTTGCAGCAGTTGCACATATAATGCGAGGCGCAATTGAATGATTTTGGTGTTTTTGTTTTGGGGGAGGGTAGTAGAGCGAGAACCTGCAGCATTCAGTCACTGGCAGTAGGTAGCTTGATTTCTTTTTGATAGGATGCGAGAGTGAACTCAGGCCGGGGAGGGAGGGCGAGGACGTGCTGCAAGTTTGAGAGATTCAAGCTCTGGTATTATGGCGAGTATGTTACAAGTGTCGGACTTGAATAATCAAGCTGTGTCAGCTGGGAAGAAACTGGTGCACGAGAAGAGATTCCTCAGCCATGTCTCTGGTACGATATTCATCAGTTTACCTTGGTTGCAATCTCGGCTCTAAACACTGATGATATAGTTTCAGTTCTCTACAGAAGACCAAGCAGAATTGTATTTCTATTCCAGCTTGAACCCGCTGCTCAGAGCATTGTCAAAATAATAAGTTCTTCGCTTCTGTTTTCGAACACTTCTGCAGTTTTCCTTTCGAAACACTGCAATACTTCTTCTTTCCAGCAGCTTTACATCACTGAGATTGCTCCAAAGTGGGCGTTGTGGCCATAATCGCGCAAACATGAGCTTATCACAAACTCAGCCATTCTTGATACATAACGATCTTCTTAAATTTAGCCGTTGTAATTTGACGCACCACCCAAGTCAGAACGTCTTGAACTTCACGTTTCAAATTTCAGGAATCTTACGACATTAAAGGTGGAAGGTACCTGAAAACAGGTACCTTCAGTTTCGGAAGATCCTTAAAAACTTCGTCATGTTGGAGGCCGGAATCCCTTTGACAGTTTTCCTGGATTGAAGGGTACAGCCAAGGGCAATAGCCTGAGGCTGGGCTCAAAAATCCAGGAAGACCCAAAAAGGGGTTCCTCCCCCTATATTGAATGCTCTGAAGAAGACTTCTAAAACTTCATGACCCATGACAATTTGGCCTCTAGTTCAGAAGCGGATTCTCATTATCAACTTTCAGAGCTGTCTGGTCCAATGGTAATGCTCATTGTGAACTGCAAGGTCTTTGAGCTGGGTACTGCAATTTTTCAAACTTATATCTCAAATCCAATTGCTGACCAGGCGATCCTTGATATTCATTACAGGCCTGGAGGCTCTCAGGAGCATTCCTCTTGAAGCTCCTCCTGATGTGTCAAGGGAACGTTTCATGAGGCCTGAAGACGTGCCAGTAAGTTTATCACCCGCTAACCCTGGCAATCAGGAGCAAATGATTCTGATCAAGCATGTCGCTACATGAGAAAATTTCCTTGAAATCATGGGGGTCATATATGGTATGCTGCTGTTGATTAGCTTTTGACATTCACATGGATCTGTGGGTGCAGTTTGGATTCCAGCTTCACAAGGCACACCTCTCTGCAGTTGCAACAAGGTCAGCTAAAGAGGGCCCTACAGTGCAATCCATGGCAGCCCCCATCTTTTCAGGAGAGTTGGAATTGAAGCGACGAGCACCCAGTGTGGTTGCCCAATTGATGGGACTTGATTCCCTGCCTGATGATCTCCTTCCACCTGCACCTAGGAGACCATGCCATGAGCCCGCACGTGCATATGTCGAGGCAAGTCAACTTCCTTATAAAGAGAATCGCCCTTTCCTCCTCAGGCAACAATCACAGGGCTCAGCACCTGCATCCATGTGGCTGCCTCCCCTGCGCAAGAATATGCACCGGCGTGCATTCTCCCAGGATAACAAAGCTGATCAGGAACCTGAGACCCCTGTCAGGATTCTGCCTTCCCAGGACCATCCTGGGAAGAAACAGCTGCAACAGTTCAAGGAGTTTTCTGTGCAGTCTGGCAGTCAGTCTCAAGGCCCCGAGTGGCCTCAAACTGTGCAGCTCACGTACATGAACCAGCAGCTTGAAGAGAAAAAAAATCAGGTGCGGGCTACTCTCGATCAAGCAAGACTTGCCCTGGTCCAGGAGAACATGAGCAACCAAAACTGCCAATTGACTTGTGAGGAGTTCCAGGAATCCAAGGAGTTTCTGAATGCCATGAACTTCCTGCAATGCAATAAAGAATTTTTCTTTGAGTTTCTTCAGCAAAAGCCAGATGCAGTTTTCAGTCAGAGGCTGCTGGAGCCAGGTTCTTGGGGGCCGACTGAATGTGTGACACAGCTGAAGCCTTTGAAGAAAGCTAGAGGCCAGGAGAAGAGTTGTACAGAGAGTACTACTGAAAGAAAGAGGGAAGCATTCAGCCCTCGAGCTTTTTCTTCCCAGTTTTTGGGGTCTCTCAAGCCACATGACTTAAAGTCTCAACAGGGGAAGACAGTGGATGGCAATGAAACTAAGCTTTCTGTGGACTCTCATCATGAAGCAAGTCAATGTAACAGCAGCTACTCCAGGAGCAGGATTGTTGAGGCAGATCTGTCTCCATCCAATGTGGCACATCCAAAGTCTAGACTTTCTGAAATCAAATCCAGTGCAAAGGATTCCATGTCCTTGAAGCACTCTAGGAAATTGGTTGATGATGGCAGAGATTGTGTCAAGGACAATGCTCAACTACTTGTTGAAGAGGTGAAGCAGAGAGCAAAACAATGGGATAGAGATCAGCGGAGGGATGAGATGAGGTATGCTAGACAAATTCAAGGCTCATCAAATGACTCCACAAAGGTTGGCCAGGATATTGCCAGACAGGCCCAGGATGCAACTTCATTTGCAATAACCAATGACTCCTCAAGATATGAGGTCTCTTTGTCCAGGAACACATTGACAGGAAAACGCGTAACAATTTACAGGAAAGATATTGAGGGGTCAAATGTTACCACCTGCAAGAAAGCAGGAGATGGGGCCTTGACACCAACTCTTAGACCCCTCAGGGAGCATGTTGGCAGGTCATGTACAAGCCTTCCAAATTCCCCACGTCTTGCTCAGAAACATGATCTAACTGTGGCCACCAAAAAGAAGAAAACCTATGTGATTGGGAAAGCCAAAGCTCTGCTCCCAGATTGTGGAGATGCAGACCTCAAGCTCAAAGTGGGTGCTGATGATTTCATAGCTCCAATGCGTAGTGGAGTGGTGGAGGCTAAATATGTAGAAGATTGTCCCAAGCCTGGAAGTCTCACTCATGTTCGGACTGTTCGGAACTCGAAATCTGCTGTTCCAAGTGAAATCATTGTAGCTGAAAAAACTGCTCTATCACAGCCTTGCAGAGCTGAAGTGATCAGCACCATCAATGCAAATTGCCAGAAAACTGTGATGAAGCCAGAGGGAGGACATGGTCGCCCTGGCAGTCAAAGACTCAGGATTGAAGCCAAAGAGAGTTCGCAAAGAGACCGAAGGCCAGTGAAGTGCCATTCAGTCCATAATACAGCACTGCCTTGCCATGAACAAGGCCAGTCCAGTGATGGATCAAGGAAGAAACCTACAAATTCCCTTGGACCACAGCGAAAACCCAATCAGAAATTTGTCAGGAAAGTCCCCTTGGAGACAACCAAGGCTGCAAGTTCCAAGAATACTCAGAGCCAGATGGTAGAGAAGAGAAGAGGCCTTCTCTTGGTGGATAGAAAGAAAACTGGCAATACTGGCAATCAGCATAGCTCTGCCAATCATCACACACAGCCTTGTAGCCCCTCTCCTGTTGTGGCCCATGTTGTGCAATTGGTCAAATCTCGTCTGTTGCAGAACTCTGTTTTGGTGGATGCAGACTGTGTTAACAATGGAGGATCTCATGTGGAGGGTCCATCTGTGGAAGCCAATAGTCCCAAAACTTCAGCTACAGGAACTTCCTTGGAAAGGCCCTCTCCCTTTGACAAAAGTATTAGTGCAGACACACATGCAGGGGCATGTGTGTATGGTGAGCAAGAATCTCTTGAAGATATGTCCCAGGTGGTGTCCCAAGCTCCCTGCCAAGTTGATGGAGTGGAGCCAGCTACAGCAGAGTGCAGTCATGTCACCACTCCTGTTGCACTCCGTGAGGTGAGTCTGCTTGCATCAACCTTATTTGCCAAGGCATGCACAGTTTTGCCTAGTTTGGCAGATTCTCAAGAACTCTTCGACATGTTACAGTTGTATAGTGCATGCATACAAAGTTAGAGCTAAAACTGAAATGTTCTTATTCAGGTGGAACCCGGGAAGCAACCAAGAACTCTAAGGCCATGGTCAATGACACAGAATGTTGTAGACAGGGTGAATGAAGCAGCAGACCTCACATGTGACAAACATGAACAACCAAGTCCTGTCTCTGTTCTGCAATCACCATTTGAGGAAGAGAGCCCCAGCCCTCTTGAGTTCAAGGACATTACTAACAACTTTCGAGGTCTATGACTGACCATGATCAACAAATGTTTTACTTGGTTGTCTTTGTGCATGTGTCAAGATGAAAACCCTTTTATGTTGTCTTCAAGGTCATTGTTGTTTCTGGTTTTTGATAGCTGACAATTTGTGGTGTTCAGGTGGGGATTATCCAGAGCTGCGGATTCAGCTGAATCTTTCGAAGGTGGATGGAAGTGATAGGCTGAAAGCTGACATGGAGAATGTCCCACCAGAGGACCATGATTTTGCAGACTCTCCTTCAGCCAGAGTGCAACCAAGAATCCATTCTTCAACACCTTTGATTCCTTCTCTCCAAGAGAGCGAAACTAAATCTCGAGAGACCACTGAGTCCAACCTAATTGATAACTTTCTGCCAAAGTCCCTGTCGGTGTTTGACAGCCTTGGGTTGAGAAAAGCACTATGCAGCAGCCGCTGGGAAGATGACCTAACCTACATATGTAATGTGCTACATTCCTCAGGCTTTGTAGATGAAACTGGGTCAGCTCTGAGCATGCCACATTCTCTGACTCAGCCTCTTGGGCAACCTATATTCGAGAGGCTTGAAGCTTGTTACTCTAGCAGTAAGAGGGAATCCTCAAATAGGCAGGTGTTATTTGATGCAATCAATGAAATTTTGTTCAGGAAAGCTGGGCCCTGCAATCTGCAACCTTGGCTGTCCTTGAAAGCAAGTCCACCTCCTATTGGGAAGAAAATTGCTGAAGAGATTTGGCTTGAAATTTGCAACCAGGGATTTGATCTGCAGCACAAGGATCTGCATGATGACTATCTTGAGAGTTTGGTGGCTCAAGATATCATGAACTCAGGCATGTGGATATCTTTGCATGAAGATATGGACAGCATCAGTGTAAAGCTAGAGCACACCATCTTCAATGACTTGGTTGAAGAGGTCATCCAAAACCTCATTTCCTCATACTGAGAGCTATCCATAGAACAGAGAATATTATGGAGAAAATTTTAGCAGGCTTTCCAGCTCTGAAATGCCACATGGGTTTCAGTGTACATATGCTTGTTAGTGACATTTAGAGTCTTGTGTTCATAAAGAGTACCTTCCCCTGCTTCCTGCAGGTTGTACGAATCTTTACTCTCAGAACAATGATAAATCTGTCAACAGGTTGTCTGCATCTGTCTCAAAGGTCTACTGCCTTGTGTTGGCGGGCCTGTGCCTTCTCTGCACTCTCTATATGAGTTTCTCTGCGCATGAAACTTAAGGGTCTAAGAGTTTTGAGTGTCCCTTACATCAGAAGCTCATTGTATCTTAGTGAATATTACACATCCACTATACTGAGGTGTTCATCTCCTGGAGAGCTTTTCATGTTACCCAATAACATCTGCTATCTGATTTGTCAGGATGATGAGTGGGCTAGAGAGAAGGATGTAGATCTTCTTGTCCCTGAGCACCCAGGTCATTCTTTCAAATACTACTTAGGGAAACACCTTAAATCCAGGAATATAGCCTCTATGTTGTGTACTGCACATTTTCAGCTGTCTCTGGCACCTGCAAAGTAGCCATAAGCTGCCTATTTCCTGGGTCATACTTTATGCTGGGGAAGGCCCTGCTGTCAGGGCATTACATCCTGAACCTCAGGCTCTGCCCTCAGCTCCCAGAGCATAATGCCTTGACAGCAGGGCCTTAACCTACAAGCAAGCTTTTGTCAGATCCTTGGTCCTGATTCTAGAGGTGACTCAAGTTGTCTTTTCCAGTAAGGGCCTCTTTCCGTGATGCCATTGTGATTGTGGATTCTGCACCAATAGTAGCGTTTCATTACATTTGTTCCATCCAACAGTGATCACAGTCAACCCACATCTCTACATGTCAAGTCAGCATTGACCAGTTGTAGACTGCTGTGAGCTATGAGTCAAACTGTGAGTCACTAGAATGTCATTTTTTATGGGATCATTTGTTCATTTTAAGTTCTTAAAAAACTTCCCTACCTATGAAATCTTCCTAACATTAATTACCTACATATTTCCATCCTGATTGGAACCCTCCAATGGAATGTGTCTGTCCATGTTTGTGAACTCTCCAATAGAGATCCTGCATTCTTTTTAAGTTCATTATAAACCTCCCTACATATGAAATGCTCCTAACATTAATTACCTACATATTTCCATCCTGGATGCAACTCTCCAATGGAATGTGCTTGTCCATGCAGTACGAAACAGGGAAACAGGGCTCCATTTCAGTGGCTTCCCATTAGGCTGCTTGTGATTTGTAACTGTGATCACAACAGCCTAATGGAAAGGGACCCTAAGAACACGAACACAGTTGCTGAACTAAACATAACTGTATGAACATTTTCAATGAAGGTCACATAAGAGAAAAAAAAGGGGTGCACTTTTGAATTGGTCAGTCAGTAGTCACAAATTTACCTGAAATGGACTGATCCATCCTGCTTGAATGAAGTGTCAAGAATCTGGCAGCTCAGTTTCCAATCACAACAAATTGAAGAACTAGAACTGTAATCAGAGAGCCCTAGAATCAGCCATCCACACTCAGCCATCTGAATCTGGATAGCTGCTGTGGGTCAATGCAAATGAATATGGAGGAATTGAAACTCAATCAATTCATTGCCATTACTATTATAGCTATCAAAGAAGAAACTGACTTGGATCTATCATTCATTTTTATTTTTCCAAAACTTGTAACATGTTACAACAAGAGCACAACGTGTACAAAGAACTCTGCAAACTGGGGATCACTGCCTGGTTTTTACAGCTGCGCAAACTGAGTTTTCACACCCATGTGCATCACATGCTGAAAAAAATCCAGGCATCCAGTTCCACTGTAGTCATGCCTCAACTTTCAAATTTCATTTTCTGACAAGCATATATACAACAGGGTATTGACCAATATTGATGTTGTGGGAAGCCTGAGAAAATAACTTCAAGAGTTTTTGTCTTTCCTGAAAACATCTATTAGTATGTTCTGTCTTCTCCTGAATTGCTTTTCTGTCATCTGGGTTTATCTTACTTACGTACAAATTGCTCTTTATGTAAACAACTTATTTATGTCTTCATTTCACTCATCTGGGAGATGCAGATGGGTCAGCCATTGTCCTGTGCTTGAAGCAAACCAGAGTGCTGGCTGGAACTCTTAGCGCACTAAGAAATATGACATGGTATGGTTGACAAACAATGGCACCTTGTACATCTGCCTAACAGTGTTCCTCATAAACATGTCATTTCGGTAGGTTCTCTCCTCCTCTGGAAGTACTTTGTTGAGCTTCTCTTGAAGTCTTCGCTCAACTTTCAGCTGGTAGGATGCACATTCTACTTCATTGAGTAACTCCCAAGAGCCCATTACCTCACCCCACACGGGCAGGCACAGACCACAGTTGAGGAGACTCTTGCGAACACTAGGCTTCCAAATGGAATCTGGGAGTGTTGTCTTGAACATCAGTGTGTATGTCACTGTTGAACCACAAGAATGGTTCAGGGCACAAAACCCTCCCAGGTTTTGCTTCCCCAAAATGTTGAAGGTCTTCTCCATAATGGCAGTATCCCCAGTGGCTCGCTCCTCCTCCATAATTTTTGAAATCAGAAGGCCCTCTGTAAAGCCATTGGAGTGTTCAAGCTCATGCAAGACATTTGTGTTTGTATCAAGATGTTGTTCATCATCATCATCAATTGAACTGTTTTCTGCCAATCTCCGCTCGACTCCCCCTCCAGAAAATTCATATCCTTGTAGCATAGAAGGATTAGACTCTTCTTTACACTGGAGTGAGATTCTAACATCATCTTGGTACCAACCAAATCGATCTGTTTCATCTACTTTAAAGCCATGTTCCCCGAGGTCACACTTTGTGCGGTTTGTCACTTCTATCTTTCTCTCATTACCCATGTCATCACTATTGTAGGAGAAATTGAAGATGAATTGTGCTGAGATCTGTGCATCAGCCAAATCCAATGGTGGATCTATTGTTTCATTCTTCATGTTAGTGAATGAACCATCTGCCATTGGGTGCACAGCTACCCTTTGTTCAATCTTCCTAAACTTCCCCCGTGGGGCACCACAAACAGGCTCTCCATTCTTGTAGTAAGTACTCAGAAGTTCACTCCACCTATCTTGAAGCACCATTGGACTCTTTGTTTCAATCTCTGTAGTACTTTCAGTTTCACCTTTCTCACTAAGCCCTTGAACATGATGATGACGATGATGTTCTTCTTCTTCATATTTTTGGCGCAACAGCACGATAGCTAACTCCCACAGCAAAGGGCAACGGGCCACAACTTTCTTTCCACCACCTGCATAGCTGTAGTAAACATGAGTTCCTTCCAAGCCTACACCAAACTTGCGTGAAGCTTCTTGGCCAGTTAGAAGCTCTCCCGGTGGCTGTGGTGCCGGCTGAAGGACTGGAAACTTGAAAACCATGCCCAAATACCCGCTGCTCTCATCCAGAGCCCTTGTTCGTGCTTCCAGCCACTCTTGCATGCTGGTACCAAAAACGGTAACGCTCAATTTGGTAGAGAGAATCACATGGGAGTAGTCTAGACCAACACCTACAACCCTGCACATGCTCTTTGCATTGGGGAAGAGAAATTCTAGCGTTGTGTCAGTGGCTATCTTTCCCAGTACGGCAATCTCGTCATCCGGTTGTTCGCTCAGGAGTGCACGAAACTCTTCCGAGCTTTTTTCTTTCTTGAGCACCTCCATAGCGCCGATACCCTTGCCATCCTCCACTTGCTCCATTGCTAACAAAAGATCTACGCAAGATGCCCTCCTTGTTCTTGTTCTTCTTCGACACTTCACCCCAGGAAACAGAATTATGATCACATTCCAACTGCAAAACGTTTGCCCAGGGCGTGAACTTTCACTTCCATAGCAACAACCCTAACAAGAGTTATTTTCCACCATTCCAACAACAAAGCAGGAGAACAAAGACAAAACAAGAATCGAAAAGACAAACATAAATTGAAAGGAGAAATAAAACAAACGAACCTGGAATTGGATGGAGGGCGCCAAGAACAAATGCAAAGCAATAACAGTCAGAAGAAGTTAGTACTACTGGCTGTGGATACATGTTCCACGGCTATGGCGTAGCGTGATGAAAGAGGAAAACAAAATTCCAGAGCAGTTTTGCTGTACCGTAACGCCAACTGGAGATCTAGGGCGTCTGTGATGGCGGTTCTTTGATTCGTTTCATAACATTCGGTTCCGGGTATATTAAAAGAACCTCAGGTTCCAGATATCTGAAAAGTCAAAGAACCGTCAGTGCCGGGTATGTGAAAAAATGGAAATCAAAGAACCCTTGGAACCCATAACATATATGAAAAACCTCAAAGACCGGTCATGTTTACTGGCAAAAAACTGGTGGTTTTCTGGGCAAATATTTGGCTTTTTCAAAAACAATTGAAAACTGTTGTTGGCTCTGCCCATAGGGAAGAGCTTACGCATCTGTGCTGGATTTGGGGATAGAATTTTGGCTCAACCTTGAACCACTGTGTGAATGACATGTGGACATTCATCTGCTCATATAAGATGGATGGGCAGTTTCCATCATGCATCTAGATGAAAAATTTGACATCCAATATTGAAAGTTTTTGGTTTAACTTGGAACTCACCATACTAGGCAGAGTCACGCCGTGATGAGTTGCTTGGTGAGAACTGATTGATCAATCCAAAGAATAGCCTTGATACTCAAGGTGGGTTTGGTGCAACCGCCCAACACTGGTTCAAATTTGAACCATGAATTTGAACCATGAACTTCAAGCTTATTTGGGGATTATGTGACCCAGCACCCATTGGTGCACCATCAATTGGAAACCAGTTAAACCAATGTTCCATCTTGGTAACATGTCCTGTAGACCATCCTATTTTCACCTCCCACTACCTAGATATTACCTATGTAAATGGTAAGCGTTGTAGATAAGAAGGTAGGTAATGTTAGTAGTTAGTATGTGTGTAATTAAGTAGGGCACTCAATGGTTAATAGGTAGGTAGATACATGCAGATGGTTATTAGCACATAGCTAACCACCATGATTAGCTATTAGACAATAATACAAAAAAGAAAAAAATGCCTCTTTTCCACAAACCATCCATCATGCCATCCTGCATGGTGTGCTAATGGGTGCTAATGGGTCTAGGAGGAGACAGTAGTTGGGTCGGCCCTCTCATTTTGCAAATGTCCCTCACAAGTGGGCTTTACCCTTAGTAAAGCACAAGGCAAACATTATCATATAAACTTAAACAAATATAAATCAGTCAAATGCCTAGTGCAAAGCTGTAAAAAATGCAATTTCCTTAATCTTGCATGTCCTCCCCATATTTGAACCCACACTGTTGTTGGGAGGAATGCGCTTCAAGTTTCCTTGATCCTTCATGTCCTCCCCATACTTGAACCATTGTTGGGAGGAATGCCCATGAAGTCATAATTAGGTAGCCCATTGCGCTCATTGCCACATGATGGTGAGTGGTTTTGAGTTCAAAATTTCAAATACCTGCCAATCACATTAGATGCTAAATCTAGAAAACTTTGCAACAAAAGTTAATAACCAGGCCATTTTGTGGAAACCTGGCCATGTGTGTGAACATTTGGGAATTAGGAAGAACTTAATAGAAAATGAACCTCCTAAATGGCAGGGACAGAGTAATCCATGGGTGATGAGATGAAGGGGTGTCCAAATGGTGGAAGGGCTATTGCCATCTCCTGATATAATGCTGATGGGGAGCAAGAAGAAGCCATTGGCAATGTCATCTTTGAACAATGGACTTGTTGAACAAAGAATGAAAAAAATTATTTTACTAATGAAGGGGGAGTTGAGGAAGCATCAAGATTGTGTCAAGTGCATCTTTTCCTTCTTCTTACACAATGTGGAAACATTGTTGCTTTCTGCCATGAGATATGAGTCGGGGTCACAAATCATCATATGGGATGTTGCTATTTTATACCGTTCTTATCACAAGTGAAATGGAATAAGCTTGCATGGCATGGTGGTTGTGGCAAGTCACAGAATCAACCATTAGCTGCATGATGGCATCAAACATGACTCTTATTTCAGATGGTCATTTTGGTTTCCTAAGCTCTTAATTTGTTTGTGAATATCTCTCTCCATTATCTCTACACATTTCTGTTATGTATCCATATAATCAAACATCAAATGGCAATGAAGATTGTACATTGAGTGCAAGTGTTTTCTGTCTGACTAGTTAGTGGTGAAGACATAGATGCTAAGGCTCCAATTCAAGAAAATGAAACTTTTATACTCAACAATTCAGTTGTATATTGCAACTCAATTTGAAAAAATTGTGGTGGGTGTGTGGTTGACATGAAAGGTGCATCACATTATTGTGAGAAGGTACAAAATCTTCTTCACTTCCCTTACCTTTTTTTCTTGGAACCATGTGGGAAGGAATTTAGGAAAATCAAATGCTTTACTGTATACATGCAAATCATTGAAGTGGTTCTGTGGCAATTTCCAAAGCCTATAGATATGGATCCTTAACTTCAATAAGTGAGCTTAAACATAAAAAAGGTTGAATTGTGAAATCACATATGTTGAGCCTTTTTTCAAGGTTTTAGGACGGGATGCAGGCAAGATGGGCATTAGAAAGAGCCAGAGTGATGTGTGATGAACGAAAGCATGTTGTGCTATTGCATATGTTATTCACCAGGTGAAAATTTGTAATTTCATGTAAACTTGATAGAATTTGTCCTTAATTAATTGCTGAAGAATCAACATTTTGATCAAATGACTTCCACATGTCATGTGTTTGCAAAAAAGAAGATCATCTGACAGATATGATAAAAACATTTTGGTGATCATAGGGGACTAGGAGCAGGAACAAGTTGCCCAAAGCTAGTTATGGGAAGGCAGGATGAGAGAGTTGTGCTACAAGAATCACCCGATATTTTGAGGTTTGCTGACAAAAACATCCGAAATGAAGAAGAGCGTCTGTATCCCGATGATGCTGAGCTCCAAAAGCTTGTCCAATCTTGGGGTGTGTTTATTATTCTCAACTTTCATTTGTTCTATAAATTTGTTATTAAAGCATGTCCTGTCCCCTAGACTACTCATTTGACATTCTTTTTTTCTTTCTATGTACAACAGAATTATCATTTCATCCAAACTGCTTAAATTTTTTTCAATAGTATGGTTTGTGTGATGAAGAAATCACATTTAATGCAATTTGTATGTCGTCAAATGATAACAACACAACCTTGTACATGATACTACATGTATCAACATGCTTCATTGTATGCATAAGAAGTGAGAGCCATACTGTGCTATTTGATTGGGGAAATAATTTCAACTACTATCTATATTTTGTTATACTGTAGGTAGGTTTGATGAATGTTGGTGTGGAGCTTATAGCAGAATCCAGATTTGACAAACAACTGGGTCCTCATGTACGACGGTGGGCGTACTGCCACCTCCTGTTTGACAAGTGTAGCTATGCTTTGTTGACTCAAGGAGCCTCACTCTTGGAGCGAATTGTTGCTTGGTTTTTGATGCCTTTGTTGCGGCGGATTGTGTATAGTGCTTTGTATTGTAATAGACCTGGGGCCAAAGAAAGGTCTCTCCAAGTAGTGGAAGCCATTTTCAAAGAGGTTTTTGTCTGGTTCCCATTTTCGCCTGTTTTTAGGCTTTTTCATAAAAACTCATTTCTATTTGTGCAACCTCCAATTTGCATGCATTCCTATCCTGCATGCAAATTTTTAAGGAACCTTTTGGTTTGCGCTCTTACCTGAACTCTTTGAGTCCCAGAGTTGGGAATATGTTGCATGCATTGTCTTTGGGGCCAAATGATCTGCTTTTTTCTCATTATTGCTTTCTAACATCTCACCCTAATGATTGCAAGACAAAAGAATGTGCTAGAAAAATTGCCTGTTCCAACGCCCATTGACCTGAATCCACAAACATTATACTAAGCAGTAATAATTTCTGAACAGGTGGATGAGTTGTTGGCAGATGGACGACCCTTTATTTGTGGCCATAGATTCACAGCTGCTGATCTCACATTTGCTGCCCTTGGTGGTCCCATGGTCAGCCCTCAAGAGTATGCAATTATCACCCCGTCTTTCTTTCCTTTTAATGTGATCAAGACCTTGCAGGGTCAACATACAATTGATAAAAATTTCTTAAATGAATGAGAAATACCTATAATACCATGGTCAAGATGTAAATTTTGATTTTACCAAAAGTAAATTAATGTGACCAAACATGCAGAGTTTATGTTTGTATGTGTTGTGTGTAGATATGGAGCATGGTTGCCTTCAATAGATGACTGCCCTACTGAAATGGCATTGACAATGCAACTCTTTAGGAAAACTGTTGGTGGTAAAGTGAGTATCAATCCTACATTATCATCAAGTTTCTTTAACCAAAATTCTACCATTTGAAGAAATAATTTTATAATGTTTCCCAACTCTTTCATTCTAATGATCTGTCAAGATTAGTCTATCCATACAAGGTGTCCATTGACTTTCCTGTATACAAACCAAACAAAGAGGAAAGAAGACATCTCCAAACGTCATTGATTCAATCAAAGTTGGGTTTGTTGAAAAAAACATCTTCTTTCTCTGTTGTTGCTCAAAGGCATTCCTAGCAGAGGACATATTGTCATAATGTCTTACAAGTGATCAGTGAGACATGGAGGTGAAGAGATCAGCTATCTTTAAATCTCCTTTGAAAGCCATCTTCAATCTTCATAAGCTGCTTGTCAATGTGGAACTATCATGTTAGAAATCAAAAGTTTGCAGTATTAGTTCTGAGGCCCAGCATATGCCTACACTAACAATGAAGGTCTTGTATGCAGCATATTTTGAAAATTTATGAGACTAGGAGACATACCACATAGCAACAACAGTTGTCGTGAACCAGCTGGTTCTGACTATCTCGAAAGAAATGGGTGTTGTAGACCACATATGTTTTTGGTTGCATTTGTAAGTCACATTCCCATTCTTTGTAAAGGGATATTAGTATTCATAGTGCAAAGGGATTTGACAAATATGGTTGTGAGGTGATCCAAAGTATGTATGTCATTTTGGTGGACCATTTAACTGGTGTGATGATGGCATCCAATTACTCGATGGTTGAACTTCCAACGAAGAGTCAAAGGATTTGACAAGCATAATTGACTCCCAATATGCATTAAAACCCAAAAATCTTATGGTCAATTGCAACCCATCATCACTGCAGACCAGGGCCAACTTACCTAGATCCCTGAGGAGCTTGGAGCAAGGAAAGTTGAACTTAGATAGTCTCCACTTGCCTCAAAAAAGAGCATTGAACAAATTGCAAAGAGTTATGGAGTGCTGCTTAATAGGGAGTAACCTCCAGTTCGTCACAAAACCTCACAAATGGATGCTATTAACTTCAACTATGATGCCAATAGTAAATCTGCATGTTAAGAGATAGAAAGCAGTCTTGGTACCCAATTGCAAACCAAGTGTGCAGAGTTTCAATGTTCTGGCAGTAGAAATATTCAGTAAGCATTTGATGCTCCCCTTTGGACCCTGGATAGGGGAATTAATGAGAAACATTTTTCCTGTGGATTTTGCTTTCCACATAAACTTCAGTATCAAGACCACTCCATTTCCATATTCAATCATGCAAATCCTGCACATCTACATTTTCATGAGATTCTATGTTGCAAATAATTTGTCCAGAGTTGTATTTTCTTGACCTGGAAGGCCAGATTTTGTGAACTTTTCAGAAACAAGTAACCTAGAAAAGAAGTGAGGAAAGAATGTACTGAAACCAAAATTAGGTGGTAAGTTAGATTATAGACTCCTACAAAAGATTCATTGAGGTGAAGGAATACCACCATTGTGCAACTTTATGTACATCAAGTGACTTGAAGCAACATCCCCATTTTACAAGCACCCCACAGAATCTTAAAAAATGGCCATAGTCTCATACATTACAATTTTACAAACAACATATCAGCACTAGAAAGCCATCACAAATTGTAATGGAATCCAGATTGACTGACAACTAACAGCATAAGTATTTGACAAAGGAATGCCCTCTCTATGTACACAAAGGAAAGATGCCCTCTTCAATGCTGCAGCATTCACTGTGTGTGAGGGATCAAAGGCTTGCCTCTGTAGGTCTTCTTGCGCCTTTTTCCAGTTATTGCCTGTTGATCAAGTCATCATACCCTGATGCATACTCTTTGTATATCCATACAACCACCCAACACTAGTTTCTACTTACATTTCAAAACATTTGGGGTGCAAATGCGATAGATAAAATCACCAAGATGAGAAACATTTGTTTTTAGAGTGCTTTGAGAATTTGATGAAACCTTCACTTTATAGAGTTAGCTCCCTTATTTTGCACAAAAAGGTAAAGGAGTTTTGGATTTTTCTTAGAATGTCTTCATTTTCCTTTTTGAATATAAATCTCCATAAAACTTTGTTTGAGTTTTATAACTATAGTTAGTTGAAAAAAAAAGATGAAAACTTGTTCTTCAATTGAAAGAAAATTGTGCCTGTTTATCCCCTTTTTCTCCCACCCCCATGTTTTCCCTTTTTTCTTTCTAGTTCCAAGCTAAATTTCCAGATCACTTGCATGATTTGATGGTCCTCATCTAGCCTTCCAACTTCAGCGACAATGGGCTTCCACCCTCACTTTTTAAACTTGCAAGACCTCTCAAATTGCAACCAATTGATTTAATCAAAGGCATAGAAACCTGACCTATATTTGCCTATGTAGTTGACAATGTTCTTTTAAAGATGCAAGTGTAATGCCCTTGCACAAAAGGCAAGATTCCCAATTAAGTAAAATCCACCCCCACTATCTCCTCTCATTTTTTTCCCCCTTTATATGTTCCCCTTTGGTTCCCAATAGTTCATCATTATTTATGTCAGATCTTTCACGTCAATGTAGATGCACAAGTGAAAGAGTTTAAGTAGATAAGCTTGAAAGAGATAAGTAATTAAGTTCATTACCTAGTTGCACATTTTGGTTACATGGGTTTTTAGGTCTAGGGTGAACAATGCTGTAAAGATTTTTGCAAGGTGGGATGCAGATGAGACATCAAATCTTATGAACATGAAATATGGTAATTATGAAACAAAACATGAAAATGAAAAACTGGTTATGTACAATGTAAACCATGAAGGTGAAATTGTGTAAAGGATCTTAGCATAAGATTTGTTATCAAAGCAAAAGAGTGACATTTTACTATGAAGTTGAAGCACATTACACATACCATAAAAGAACTTCACGGTGAACATTGTGCCTCTATACCCACATATAAAGACATGACAAATGTGTTCAAAACATCCAATTAATCTATTTATGTGCTCTACATGAAGTTACTTTTGCATTATGATATGTGGATACAGACATTAAAAGCCTTGGCAACATCTAGTAACGTTCCAAAAGTGTACAGGAATTCAGTTCAATTTGAAAACAATCCTCATTTGGATTACAACTTTGTTCAAACATCTCCTCAGAATCAAACAAAAGAAGATAATTCGCACTTGACTATTATATGAGAGAAATAGGATGAAATAAAAAATGATCCAAACTTTCTTTGGTTTTCATGCTATGTAACAACAGGTTAACAAATTAGTAATTTGCCCAAGAGTTTAAAGCACTACCATAGTACTTTTCAGGTTTGGTAGAAATTATATTATATTTTAAAATGTCGAAATTTTAGAAAATTAAGGTCTCTTCTTGCTGAATTTTTTAAAAATTATTGTTTGTCAAAGCTGAAATTTCATAGGATTCTTGAGCTTTTTTTTTTTGGGTGTCATTAAACATTTTCTAATGAGCTTTGTCTAACATCTTTTATGGGTTTGACTATGCAACTATGTTGAGAACTGCATTGTTTTGTTGCAGGGTTTATTTTATTTTATTCTTGATTTTGTGTATGCAATAAATGTAAAAATAAACCTTACTTTTTGGTGCCTCATGATATGCTAATGGTTAGTGCCATATTTGGGCCGATCTGAGATCAAAACTTGTGCCATGAATCCAAAAGTTTGTGCAGAACATTGGTGATGAATAATATGCGAATATTTTAAAATTCAAATAAAATTTTGTCAAAAATTCAAAAAAAAATTGCACCTAAATTATTTTTTAAAAATAAAATAATTATTCAACAATGAGATGCCAAACTTGAAAAGGTACTATAAATATGAAAAAAAACAATTAAGATATGATGCATGTATGTGGAAAAGGACACAATTTAATTAGCAAAGTGAATACCATCAAAAACTCAAAAATTGTGACACAAGAAAATGTTCATAGTGTTAGATTTAATGTTCACAACATTAGATTTGCATAGACATGGACTTTTGTTGAAATCACAATTTTATTTTATTAAGTTGAGAGCTCGGACACTCTCTAGGATGGCCCCCACTCGCCCCCCCCACCCCC
>Ga0116231_10002600_pt1 | contig 37740 bp, 28 predicted proteins | sample S1TSphgellanicum_2_FD_89695 | JGI IMG/M metagenome (GOLD analysis project Ga0116231, IMG submission 89695) | Host-associated microbial communities from peat moss isolated from Minnesota, USA - S1T2_Fd - Sphagnum magellanicum MG | ecosystem: Host-associated > Plants > Peat moss > Unclassified...
CAGCTGCCCAGGGTTGGACACAGTGTCCAAATCTGAAACTAGTACCAAATGAGATTTGAGAACAAGGGAAAACCATCAGATTGTGACTCATGAAGGGAAGTGTTGTCAATTCTAATAAGTACTGATTTGATTTTATCTTGGGGATGCTGCATTGATGCCAGGCCAAGATCTTTCAGAAGGCAGAGGGAGGTGGCCGCAAATGCATAGTGGCAACAAACATTGCAGAGACATCACTTACAGTGGATGGAATATTATATGTCATTGACTCCGGCTATGGCAAGATAAAAGTGTACAATCCTCGAATGGGTATGGATGCACTTCAAGTTTTTCCCTGCAGTCGGGCTGCTGCTGATCAGCGGGCAGGCCGTGCAGGTCGTACTGGGCCAGGCACTTGCTACCGTTTGTTCACTGAAACGGCTTATCAAAATGAGATGCTACCAAATCCAGTCCCTGAGATCCAGCGGACAAATCTGGGCAACGTTGTTTTGTTGCTGAAATCGCTAAATATTGATAACCTGCTAGAGTTTGCATTCATGGATCCCCCTCCCCAGGAGAACATACTCAATTCAATGTACCAGTTATGGGTTCTGGGTGCACTTGATAACGTGGGGCGCCTCACCACTTTAGGACGTAAAATGGTTGAATTTCCACTGGATCCTCCCCTGGCAAAGATGTTGTTAATGGGAGCTGAGTTGAGCTGTGTCGACGAGGTCCTCACAATTGTGTCTATGCTTTCTGTGCCCTCTGTATTCTTTAGACCCAAGGACCGGGCAGAAGAAAGTGATGCAGCACGCGAGAAATTTTTTGTTCCTGAGAGTGATCATTTAACCCTTCTTAATGTGTATCAGCAGTGGAAGAGTAACCAGTACAGGGGTGATTGGTGTGGAGACCATTTTCTTCATGTCAAAGGTCTCCGCAAGGCTCGAGAAGTACGGTCACAGTTGTTAGACATTCTGAAGTCCCAGAAGATACCTCTCTCATCATCAGGGACCGATTGGGATGTGATTAGAAAAGCAATTTGTTCTTCATATTTTCACAACGCAGCACGCTTGAAGGGTGTAGGAGAGTACATGAATTGTCGCACAGGGATGCCCTGTCACCTCCATCCAAGTAGTGCTCTCTATGGATTGGGTTACACACCAGACTACATTGTCTATCATGAGCTTGTTTTAACCTCCAAGGAATACATGCAGTGTGTGACCGCAGTTGAGCCACACTGGCTAGCAGAGCTTGGGCCAATGTTTTTTAGCATCAAGGATTCTCATACCTCAAGACTTCAGCAGAGGAAGAAACAACAGGATGAGAAAACTGCTATGGAGGAAGAGATGGAGGAGGTTCGCCGAAACCAGGCAGATGCAGAGGCAGAGAAGAGGTTGAAAGAGAAGGCTTTGCGTGCCAAAGAGCGACAGGTGATTTCAACTCCAGGGTCTCACAGGGAACCAGGGACTCCACTCCGGACACCTCGCCGTTTGGGTTTGTGAAACTAATTATCCTGAAAGTCTCCAATTTTGTTGTACAAGTTCACCAGTCCACCAGACCCTATCAGGGGACTTTTTGTATGCGGGACTTGCTGTTAGCACTGGCATAAGAGGTGACTAAGCAGACATTATTTGAAGCTTTTGTGGCAACAGCATTAGGAACATCTGTGAACACCCGTCTGCAGTTCCTTGTGTATGGATCTTTCTTTCTTTAGAGGGGTCCTCAGTATGGAGCAATGACCAGGCCACTATCTGTGCCAGCTTGTAGGAAGGAAGCCTTGAGAAGCCTTTTGATTTGATTGGTCCATACTAGCTAACCTCGGCAGCCATTGTGCATTGGGTATAAACCCAGGCTGTGGGCTTTGAGTGCAAGTGTAAGGTGCTTGAAGCCTATATGAGCAATGTAGAATTTTCCTGAGTGTAGATTTCTTGGTAAGAATGTCCAGTACCTCTATTTTCTTTGAGGTGCTCTCTATTTAGTGAAGAGCATTGCTGTTGCTGTAAAATGTAAAACCACTTAGATTACAAAACTCTTACTAAAAGCATACATTTCTTTCTCTCATGTTTTTTTCCCTGTCTGTTGTTATGTTGCTAGTTGCTAACCAGTATCATGGCTGAGTCTTCCCATTGCTTCCAGACTTGCAACAGAAACCAGTACACAAAGTTAGTGGTTACACTGGTATATACACACTGTAGGGAGCTGATGAAGTCAGCTAGCAATAGATAAGTTGCTATGTCTGGAGCTGATGAAGTCAGTGAGCAAAAGATAAGTTGCTATGTCTGGAGCTGATGAAGTCAGTGGGGAAGTTGTGATAACTAAGTCACTATCATACATGTTACTGTTGATGGTCCCTGAACACGTGAGAGACTGTCAACTTTGGTCATACTGCTCGTTTTTATTGTTTCTCCATTCTTGCTTATCCCTTATTTGTTGTTCCTTCTTCCCATTTCTGAAAGTCCTTATCCGGAAGTCCTTCTTTGACTTCAAGGAAAAGTTCTAACTGTGTTCTGGCTTTCTTAATCAGTGAGTATGGAGATTTCTCGATTCTTATGAGAGTTATTCTCTTTCTCTGATGTTGGCTGCTCTTTATGACTTTGTGATGCAGATTGTGGTTCCTTCACACCTTTTAACTATGTGTGGTGCCTTCATAAGACTATCAACAATTTTAAATATGTTACTGTAATGCTATTTGGTATACACCATTGTGTGTATATGTCATTTTCATTCGGTGATAAAAATGACATACATGCAATGGATGTTTTCTCTGTACAAAAAAGGGCGCAACCATTTGGTTGTGGTTATTTGGGCATTTGAGTTGAAACTTGTTTCAATTTTTGATGTTGTATCTAGGTGTTAGACAATGAATGAATGGCAATTGACACACTGTGTGGGAGTCATTTGGACTTTATATACATCAATGGTGTAATTAGACGATGACTTGAAATGAAGTGTAAGGGAGTATAGGTTCCAAACATGATAAGCATGTTAAGGTATAATTATATGCAGATGGGCAAATGCATGTTATGACTTTATTTACAGTGTGTGTTGTCCAATTAGAGCTTGTCAATCTCTTTGTATTGTTGAATGTTGGGTTGGGGCTTGTTTTTTACACTCCATGTGATTTCTTGTTAGGATGTGAATGCAAAGGTTTCTCTTGGCACAAATGCCTCAAAAGCAACCTTCGTCCATAAATGTAGATTAAGAAAAACTCTTTTCCCTTTCAAAATTTTCTTCAAACTCTTCAATCTTCTTTTCTAAGTTTGCATCAATCTTAATGAAGTTTGCCAAGCTAAAGGGGGAACTGGATGATCATTGGGTGAACTTTTCTTCACAAAAATCAACTCTTTTAAGTTGTTTGATTACAAATGACACCTCCTTAAAATAAGGAAGTATTCTAGGTTTAAAAAATCTTCTCAATCTCAAATTTGTGATTCAACTATCCTTAAGATTTGGCTAGCAAAAAATTCAATAGTAGAAACACATGGTTTCATGCTTCAACACAAGTTTATAATCTTACAAGTGGATATCTTTTGCATCCATCTTTGAAAATCAAGATATTTCTATTGACAAGTTCATTTATTGGTTCACTACTTTAACACTTAAATAAAGGGTGCAAATGACGATAACATTTCAAAAGCATAAGATATATAAGGATTTTTTATCATGTTCTTCAACAATGACCACACCTTGCTCACAACCAATAAATGAAGGTGTTAGACAATGGTTTTTAAAATCTAGAATCAAACATCAAGGGAAAGATATGATGAGTTTTTTTGTTTCATAGTTCTTTTTTTATTTTGGAAGCCAAAAAAGTTAAAACAACAATTAAATATTTTTCCATTAAATTAGCAAAGGAAGTTGAATTTCAAATTCTTCCCTCAATTTCAAACTCATGGATATGACAAAACATAATGTATCCTTTAACAACCAATGACTCCAAAATTGGTTTAAAACACACAAAAATACAATAGGGGGAAGATGGTCAACAATAGTATAGGAAATGCGCCATGTCAAAAGAAGTGGCATTCAACCAGATATCTTCACACATTTTGTTTGTTATAACGTAAAACAATAGCCTCACAAAGCTATAGAGTTGAAGTCTTGGAACATGATGATTCTGTTAGCAAATATGCAAAATTATATTAATATATTAAACAATGTTGTTTCTTGCAAATAAAATTATTAAAAAATAAAATACAAGTTTTTTTCTAGTTTAAAAATGGAAATTACATTATCTTCACCAATGGTATTTTGTTTTCTGAGGTGAAGACCAAAATCAATACTTTTTCTATTTTTCATTCTTGTTTATTTTTCCCATATTTCTTGGGTTAGGTTATACACTTTTGCAAGTCCCCTTTTATAGACTTGATAAATACGTATTTCAAGTCTTAATAAAAAAAATTCATCCATTGTTGCATTTTGGCATATTTTAGAAAATGCATGGTTGAAATCTAATGTTTCACAACTTACAACCAATTTTAATGCAATAGTCATAATGTTTAAGTTAGACCTTCAACTTTCACATAAGTAATGTTTCTCTTTTTCAAATCATATTGTTCCACTAACTAATTCATTATTTTGTTAAATATGTCATGTAGGTTTTTGTAGCCTCAAAATTTTTAATGATGATATGTTTTGGTTACCAATTAATTTCCAAAAAATATTATGAACGCCTTTTGACATTCACAAATCAAAACTTATAATTGTAGAATATCATTATTCTAATGTATATTAAAAACATTGTAATAAAAAACAAGCAAACTAAAAACTCTTTGTATATAATTCAAATACATGAACACCTTAAAACATGTAGAATAGTTCCATCCAAGATTTTATGCTCCAAGGTTTCAACATTAAATTATGAAACTCATGATATCGAGCATTTACACCATGAGTTATGATATCTAGTTTCACAGAATTCTATTACTTCCAAGTCAATCAATCAACTTAAATTTTAAGATATGGCCTAGGATTAGCACCCTTTTTGTCCTTCAATCTTTTGAACTCTTAATTCCAACCCAAAATGTAATGCACAACTAAGCACTAAAGTCCAACCTCATGTTTAGCTCTCACATGCCTATTTCAATTAAATTTATTTTCAATTCCACAATAAAAATGAGCTTCAACATACCCACCCACTCACAAAACTTACAAGGCCAAAGCCACCCAAAATGCAAAAATCATTTCTCTTATGTCCCATTTTCCTAACATATTCAATTCTCTTCTCTCCCGAGGGACGTCAAAGAATCAAGTACAAGATTCACTTGCCTTAGGGATTACCCATGATTAAGGTTTCTTATAAAAAAAATTGTGCCCCCACTTTGGATATGATTCCAATTTTACAATTCTCTCTTCTCACTCCATGTAAGCCCCATTCATCCAACTACATGCCCAATGCCCCAAAGTTCAAATCTTTTCACTTTGTCATCACACCTTACAACTGATTCTTAGTAACATTGTTGATCATACATAGCTTTGACCTAATCCTAATTAATGGGCATAGCAAATAATTTCAACAAAAATCACTCAATTTAAGGTGTCCAATATTGGCACGATGTTAATTACCTCTATAACTCCACACCTCCATCACTCAAGGGAAACATTGTCATTATTTCTCTTGTGGACACATGTTATCTATTTCAAAAATACAAGGACTTAACTCTTTTATACGAAACATTTAAATTCACCATACCTTGTTACTTCATTTCACTTCAATTCATATTCCCATCCACTAATTCCTTGGTCCATTCTTTCTTCAACATCACCAGTTGGCCATTCAACAATGCAATTTCATTTTTAGCATTAGCAACATGTTAAAAAAAATTAAACGCTAAAGTCAAGCTAACAAAAAAACACACAACATGCATAGCACAATCATTGTTTCCATAAGCCTTCTTTATGGCCATAGCCATCCTTGGAAAAAAGACAACTACAACTTTTTTCCTTGTAGTAAAAAATTGATGTGAATGTCTCCAAACCTTAAACCATTTTTCATTCACATTTTTACATCCTTGGTCCATGTCAAGGTTGAAGTCCCCTTTTCACATTGAATCCATAATTTTGTATAATTCACCACGTCCTTTTGGGTCACATATGTAACCTCCCCTTTTTAAAAAGTTGAATCCCACATCTTTAGTCAATTTTGGTCAACATGGTACATTCCAAGATCTCTTCTAAGGTACTCCCATTAATGTTCACTTGAATCCTCGATGATACAAATTATACAAATTCTGCCTCTTTCATCAAAATCTACATCACCGTTTCCATCCACATACCCAACAAATACATAGGGGCCTTCCCTACAACTAAAAGATATAACCTTGTTGTGACCTCATTTATTCATCTTCACTAAGGTCCCTCCTAAGATAGGTCTTACAAATGACTTTTTACCTTTCCTCAAAACATATGCCCACTTTTGTTTCTTGTAGGCTTTCTCAACATTGAGCAAAACCTTTTCACAAATGTTGGCAACAAGTTTCATCTTTTTTACAATCTATTCCACCATTGTGTCCTTATCAACTTCTTCATCAATTACCGCAATTAGATATTATAGATAATTATGAACCCTAAGTTTGAATGTGTTGTTAGTTAATATCATGAAAAGGGAGAATTGGATATTTACTTAGATGTAATAGTAGTAACCAAACAACATTTTGGCTAATTGTTCATCTCATGAATTATCATGTTTTGGCATGAGAAAAGTATAATGACTCCATGTTTTATGGTTTTGATAAGATGTTCCACCATCTCGTTGCATTGTGGCCATTTTATTACTATGTATTAATGAATAATCCCGTAATTACTACACATAACATCAAATTCCATTGATTGTTCCCCTCCATTGTATGTGAGGATAAATCTAAAAACACCACACTTGCAAATAATTTTGTCCTCCAAAAACTAGGTTGTAATTGTCACTCCATGATCAAGGACTATTTTAACCTCACACCCCTTTTAACAATGGTCATTTGCAACAAGTATGTACTTGTTTCCCAATTTTTATTTTAAATAATGTACTTGTAATGTCCATTGTCATTCCAAAAAACAACTCACACACAATAATGTTTTTCAATTCTACATCATCATAATGAATGGATATTTGTTATCCTCTTCATCATTTGGCACTATTGACAAGTTTTTACCACTAACCTTACCTCCTCAATCTTGTTATGTTAAAGTACCATTTACACATTTTTACAAAAGTCAGAACCTCATTGAAATGACCAATATCTTGATGTATTTATTTCTTTTGGCTTTCACATGAAAACTCCTTTGAAAAATAGTTTATGGTCACGCTAATAATAGCTCCAAAAAAAATTTGGCATGTGCCACCTCCATGGAATCAATAATCTTTAGTAAAACACCCCCATCCAACATGTTCATACATGTAATGTCATTCCAAATATCAATGTCTTGTGTGCTTGTCAAATGTTCATCCTCTTCCTCTTCTAATTTTGCATAATCAATTTATTGTTCATCTTTCATCGCACTCAACCATCTCTTGTGTGATAAAGGTCGATTCCAACTCTTATTACTTAACCTAAAAAGGCAAAAACTTCCTTTTAAAAAACTCCCTCTTTCTACTTTCAATATTTCCACCTCATCTTTTCTTTTTTCGAAATTCAATTGTCTCCTCTTCCATCATATCTTTACTTTATGACCTCCCTTTTTTTATATTGTTTCAACATGTACAAATGATGATCATTGTAAAACCATGGGATCTAGCAACTTAATTACCATTATAAAAAAGGTTATCATGTAGAAAAAAAAATAACAAGAAAAATAGAAAGACATGAAAGAGATTTATCTTTTGTTTACCTATTGTCTTACAATAGTTATCCTCTTGTAATAGCTACCAGCTTGCAACAGTTACCAGCCTTGAATAGTTGTCATCCTTTAAAAATTATCGTTGTGTTGCAATTATTATCATTTATAGACTTGAAAGAAGAGCTAGAGCGTTGTAGACTTCTTATAGCTATTGTTTACCATTTACAACATCAATCTACCCTTTGCAACCCTTAAATCTAATGGTTATTTTCATAGTTTTACTTTTTAGTAACAACTACCCTCCTGCAACAACCCTACTTTCATATTATGGTAGCAAGTATAAAGAGTAATTTCATTGCAAAAGAAAAAAAAATCAAACTAAGAAACTAATAAGAAGGAACTACTTGCCCTACTTTCTTAGAAGTCAATACAAACAAGTAGAAATAATGCACTTGATTCCACACAACCTTCAAGCATTTTCCATAGTACAACACCAAGTAGAACATGGTTCTCCTACCAACTCTCCCATCCTCTCCATATCTCTTTTTACCATGCTACCTTGAGAATGATAATGAGAATGATCCTTCTTCTTCCTCTTCAAGGGATAAAGAAGGAACTAAGGAAAGTTGCCCAACACATGTGGGTTTCCTTATCTTCTCATTATTTTAATTTCTTTCACACATCCCATTAGTTGATTGGATAACAAATATCAATCCTTATCCTCAAAAATTAACCACCCCATTAACTTCATCCCCTAGGTAAATAGAAGATGGTAAATAAATATACCATTGTAACTAACTAGTTTCTAAGATGTTCATGGTGTTAATTAACCTAGGAAGATTTTCCACCTTTAACAATCATCAAAAAACCTCCAATAATTAATGTTAAAACACTCATGGTGCTACACAAATCATGGTTTTTGCCTTCTACAACCTAACCATTTTTCTCTTTTGCTAATGAAAAAATGTTCACATCCCAAATCTCCACATTAAAATCATCATCATCCTTTGCATTCCCCATTGGGTGTTTGTTTAATGCATCAACATTAGAATATCACATATATGGCCAATAAATTATATTAAATCTAAAGTCTTATAACATATGAATTGATCCATTTGCCCCTTCTTCCATGGACATCTAACATGCTAACCATTTGAACAATTTGTAACGTGAAATGATTCTTGTGCAAGTATTGCCATAAATGCATAATCCCCCATATCAATGCATAACATTCCCTTTCCATAAGATGGAATTTCCTTTGTGTTGGAGATAGGTTTTTACTTACATGAACAACCACCTCCCTTCTATGACAATATTGCCCCAATTCCCTTTAGTGACTAATCAATGTCCATTATAAATTGTTTGCTAAAATCAAGCTTTCTGTGTGGTGAAAAATTGGGTAAGGATTCTCACTTTCATCTCTTTATATTGGATGGTTGCCAGATTAAGGAATGATAACTAAATTAAGGTGATTATGGAGGTGTTGTTAATAGGTGGTGGCTTTCCATCAAACTAAATTGCCTAAAAACTCATATACTTCGGGGTAGATGGCATTAATGTTTTTCAAGATATAAAAATTGGTGTTACAAAACTAATTTGTGACAACAATGCACCTAATTCTCTAATAATCAATTGTATACCCCATCACATTAATTTGGTAATGCAAACCTTATTAAGTTTATCTTTGGTCATATGCTTTCACAATTTGTTACAAACCTTGCAGGTACTTTGCACATTCACCTAAAATGCATTTAGAGTTTATGTACAAAACTTGTTGAAATCTTGGTAACAAATGACAACAAGACTTTCCGGAATGTGAAAACAAATGGATTTCAATGTTGAACCTTAATAAAAAATTGATGGAAAAATACAAAATATTTTCGATGAAGATGACAATAGACAACCCTACAAACCAACAAGCAAATATGAACTATGAACATTTATGTGATTTATAAATTTTGTTGGCATTTGCTTGCATCTTAATTTTGTTGGAATTTATTTTTATTTTCATTATCGTTGCACATATGAAAGTTGTGTTTCTATGCAACCTCATGGTTGTTATCAAGGTTTGCAAAGGTGATTCATACAATATGTATTGTGAATTATGTTCCAAATTTATTACATACCCTTTATTGGCTTGAAAATCATTACTTGAGTGTAAGCATGAAAATATCCGAATATACCTAATTTTAATTTTAAATTTCAACATTTGGCCTTTGAGGTAAATGGCAAACATAAATGGGCAGTGCATCAAGATTCAAAGACCATAATGCTTACATTTGTTAATGAAAATGTATTTGTTGTTGTGGAATCATAGGTGAAGCATTAATGTCAAGGTAAATCCTTGGAAATTTCCCCTTTACATTATTTTATTTACGTAATTTATTGTTTATAGGGTGTCACAACCTTAGCCTTGGACTCGCAACCAAAGCAAAGGCTGACAAGGTGCGAGCCAAGAGTGAAGTCCAGGAGTCACATTTCATGTTCCCAATAATGTAAGAAAATGTGAAGGAATGAACCCCACACTCCAAAGTGAGCTCCCACTTTGGGAGTTGGAGTTCCAATGGACTTTCAAATTTTCACAAGGCAATTGTAGGGGTCAAAACCCATTGGATTGAAAAGTTCTTTACATTGTTGAAAAGCTTTTGGAACGTTGATGTTTAAATTGGGCTTTCATGACCCATTTGGGCACTTAAAACATAAGTTATGGTTAAAAGAAGGACCGAAAGTCAAATTGCCAATTTGACTCTCGACCACTAAAAGTCGGGAATCGCCCTGATTTCCTTGTGTGCAGGTGACATGACACATATTAACGGAAATTTCTCAACAAGGGCTACAACTTTGCTCTAGACCTCACCTCAATTAAAGGCCTACACACAAAATTATGGGCTTCCAAAGTTGCAAGAGTCCCAATTTCGGGAATTTCGAGACTCCAGCTTGAAAGTCCCGAAACAAAATGACATTTGGGTGTTGGCCAACCACAAATAATATTATAAGGGGGAAGGTGGTGGCTTCCCCCAAGTCCAAGCCGTGATGAATCTTGTGAATTTGTGTTTGCCAATGGCTTGTCCATGCACCAAAAATGCTTCAACTACGCACTAACTAACTTGTTGTTTGGTTTGCAAGTCCGTGTGAATAATTGAATTTCTCATCACTCTTTTTAGTTCGCATCCTAGAGCTCCAACACACCATTTTACCTTAAAAGTGCTGCGAACCAAGGAGCTTGCCCCAATTCCATATCCTTTTGTTGTTTCCACCTTAGATTGACATTTGAGTCTATCAAGTGCTTGGGAGTGTGTCATAGGGCATGAGTTGCAAGAATTTTGATTTGGGAACTATAAAAATGTTTTCACCATTTTTGTTTTGAATTCATTTTGTTTTGTTTTGTTTTTAATGTAATTATGTGGTTTTGTGGGTGTTGTAAGGGCTGTAAAAACTTTGATTTGAAAACTAAAAATGAGGTTTCCAACCCATGGTATCATGGATGTTTTTGGGATTGTGTACCCCAATATCGGTTACAACTAAATTGTGAGACGTCTTTCCCAAAACATTTTAAGGTAATTAAAACAACATTTTGCTCTGGCAAAACCCTGTTGGTGGATGGGGTGGAAATCTTTGTGTCTAAAGTCTTCAATGCTAAAGACCTTGATAACCAACAAAACATGTTCAAGTTGACAATGAAATCAACTATAGCAACATGCATGGCTCCACCTTTTGACATCAATCATTTGACCAAAATGTGATGTCTATGACAACATTTGAAATACTTGTTTGCAACTTCCTTAAGCTTAAGTATCTAAAATTGGTTGAATTAGCCATGGTGCAAATAGTAGGTAGTGTAGAAGATGAAAAGTGCTTTTCTATGTTGGCTTTTATGAAATCAAAAGTTTGCAACACGTTCATTACCCATTTGCCACTTGTTTTTAAGGTGATGTGTTAAGATTAACCAAAAGCCTCTAATTGAATTCCAACTATAGTCAAATTTCTTTACCTCTAAAGTTAAGGGAAGGTCCAAAAGATTCACTTTCAAGTTTTTAATGTGAGAACCATGTTGAGATAAAAGAATTCCCAACACTAGTACTTTGCATAAATGGGAAAGAAAACACTACTCTCTACTGACTAGGTTATGGACATAAAATGTGCAGTTACATGCTTACAATCTCTTGACCTACAACAACCAATCACCCTAACTACCCACCGAGTTACCATTATGGGTGTAAAGTGTGTACTTTATATGTTTACTATCAACTTTGAAATGCAATATTCAAGTTGAGGCTACCAAACAATTTTCAAAACAACAAAAAATTTCAACAAACGCTGATGATTGTCAAGTACAAAAAATTCTTAGACAAAATTCTGAAAGGAGTGTTGGGATGTTGTTCCTTTTTAAGAAAATTGTCAATTTCAGTTTTGACACAAATTTTGGGAGGTTCTCTAAGTTAAGTCCAATTCCATTACACACTACACAATCCCCGAGGCACTAAGTTTTACAACAAATTAGAACTTGCGACTGTGATTTACAGCAGTGTTTCATTTCTTCAAAATTTCACGTCTCTCTATGAATTTGAAAATCATTGATAAAAAAACTCCCCATTGTACCATACCATATCATTCTTCTACAAACAAAAATTGTAATAGACGCAACCAATAAATTTGATAAACCAACTTCCAATCATTTACTACTCGAGATGCTTTTGTGAAGAATTATAAGATGAGACTTGTAAGAAAACTAAAATGCATACAAAAATTGGGTTTGCATGTTCTACAAAAATTCCCAACATGTTTTATTCAATCTTTTCTTCACCAGAATAATATACCAACTCGCTTGAAAGAAAGACACTCATCATCCCCCACTATCTGCTCTCAACTTGTGATGTTTTCTCATTCTCCACTTATATATATCTCACAAATTGAGGATGTGAACTAGTGGGCACATACTTCGTACCAGCTGACACATCTGTTTTTGTAACTTGTGGTCACTGGCTGGTGTCCAGAGCAAACGCATACCTGCATTTCACCCTGACAGATTTGTGCATTCAGACAATGGGTTTGCACCTGAACATAGGACTGCCATTTGGAGCAGGGAATGGAAGGAGGGTGATTGGCAATGAGCATACTTTTGTCAGTTAAATGCACTAGACTGGCCAAAAATTGGGCACCAGTGACAGGTGCACCATTCAATAAATGCAGTCCTCTGCTACCAGTTTCTGTTGTTCTCAGAGTTACCTCCCAAGAACTCACTACAGTATCATGAGCCTGCTTCCCAAGTCCAATATTCTTGGAAAAGAAGGTAGTGGATACATTTGCTCTACAGTTTGTCTCGGCGTAAAATCATGTGAAATGAAACTCATGATTGTCGTAACAAACTGGATCTTGGTTTGTAAAGCTTTACTGCATTCCTTCCCAACTATCAGAGATTTTGTCTAACATTCATACCCAGTGCCAATGGGTATCACTGGTCTCTTAATGGGCTAGAGATCCTTCAGTAGAGCAAGAAGCCAATGGCCCAACAGTCAATGCACATGACCACTTTGAGGATTCAGACTCTACTAGGTGCATGTTGCTACCCAGAATGATCAAACCATTTCATCAGAGTAGAGGTGGGATGGCAACTGCCTTAGTGCTCATTTCAAAGATTAGAAGAAACTGTCTGGTTGGAGAGATAGGCCTACCAATGGAGAGATAGGCCCTGCTTGACATTCAAGGCCGGCATTCATCTCCATCCTCCACTGAATGATACTCAGCCAAGTCATGTCCATTAGGTTCACTCAGAAATTCCTCCAGTGAATATAACTCTCATGGAGAGAGTAAAGTTTGGTTAACAACAGCCCTGCCAACAAGATCAAGGACTTCAGAAAAGAGGAACACACACATAACAAAGAACATGCCATAGACAGGGCATGCAGGCATTTTCTCAACTTGAAGCAACTTCACTCCAACTGCAGTTTTATGAAATAATATATTCACCGGTTGTGAAGGCTTTCTGCATTGTTGTGAAGCTATGCAAACTCTCCTTCTTCAGGATCAGCATCAGCATCCTCGCCTTCATTCTCCTCTTCATCCTCCAGTGCATCTGGATCTACTCCCTGCTTGACCCCTCCCAACTTCATGATATGAGATCTTAAGAGGCATGATGGCAAGCTCAATTGAAGTAGGCACAATAAAACATTCTGGATGCCTCTGAGGCTGTCATTGCTCAACATCATCTACTCTGTTAAAAAAAAAATTGTAGCTTCAAAGGCCAAAAACAATGAACAATGATTCCTAGCAGAAAGACCAGGCTCACATGTCTGAGGTGCTATTCGGTACTACCAGTATAGCTCTTGAAGCACATGAACATGTTTTCCAACCAAAAGGACTTGTCCATACAGGAAGAGCCCGTTTCTAAGTTACTATGGTTGTAGTATGCACTACGTATCCAATAACAGATACACAGAAGTAAGTACCTTCATATGCTTCTCCAGGCGTTCAAGTCCCTTTTTAGCTGCCTCGTTAAGTGGATTAATGCTGACATGAACAAGTCATTCATAAAAGCATAAGTTTGAAGTACCGATCCAGGGACAGAGACAGAACCATAAAGGTTCAGATACATATAGGACTTGCCAGAGCAGCTCATTCTCATTACAGAATTACATGGAAAACAGTAGTAGTCTCCATTGAACTCAAGACTCCAGAAAAAGGAATGTAGCAAGCTTACAAAATTCACAATGAATACCACCCAAAGGAGTAAATCTGAACATATAGGAGGAGACCTCTATTCCTGTGTTTGTTTGAAAGCTCATACCTTAGAGCAGTCTGATAATGCGATAGAGACTCCCCAAGCTTTTCAGTGGCTGCTAAAATTTGTGCCAGCTTTGTGTGTAGGGAATCATCAGCCCAGTTCTTCAGATATTGTTGCAACAACACTGTCGCCTCATCATTTCGACCTTCCCTACCATGGAGATCTGCTAATGCAAGCACAGCTCCCAGGAACCCTGGCTCTGACCGTAATGCTGACTCATAGAATTTCTGAGCCTGTATTTCAGGAAAAAGATCTCACTGAGGAGTAATCTCATTCCAACAACAGTTGCATATTCTCGGCATTCAAACACTCAACAAGATCCAAAAGCAATGCCCATCCATGGCAGATGATATTACCTTCTCCCGCCCATCTGGGTTGTGGGCATAAACATCACCAACTAATGTGAGGGCTTTTGCTGAGTGTGGCATTGCTCTCATAGCTTCCCGTGCAGCACAGAGTGCTTCCTTCTGCTTCGGGATTGCCAAATATGCTCGTACCAATCCTGATCACCATGTGTTGCATCAAGTGAGGACTCTGATCTCAGGTTGACTCCTCACTAGGAACTAGCTTTCCAAACAGGGGGTGTGTCTACCTTGGTAAGACCGGAGGTCTGCCTTGAGTGCTTGGGCCCTCCTGAAGGCCATCACAGCTGCCTCTGATCGATTTAATGCCAGACACAAGTTTCCCTGCCAGATAGGCAAACTCTCATCAACTGAAGAATCAAGTACAGGAACGGGCAGGTCTTTAGAACCCAGAAGGCCAATCAACAAAATTTCAGATTGAACAGGACATACTGGATCATGCAGCTTGTTCGCAACATCCCTCAAGGGGACATTTAAAGATGATCTCAACAGTAAACTAGCAATGAAGAACTAAACCGAATTAGGACCCATAAGCTTAAGTAGATTGGAAACAGACCTTAACAATATAAGCTGTTGCATGTCTTTCATCCACCCGCATGCTCTGTTGACGCCAAATGAAACAGAGGAAACAAGGAGAACGACAAAAAAATCCAAAGTGAGGGGTTGGGTATTTGAAAAGATGAAACATATCTATGAGGATTGCAGAGAAAAATCCCCACAAAAACTTTCAAAGGTAAACAGAATAATGGGTGCAGTCATAACCTTATGAGTGTGGCTCACAAAGTGCCAGACTGTCACCTTCATCATGAATAGCAGTGAGAAGCCATGAACCCTCCTCACTTACTCTTTAGCCCCCAATGGCTTTCAGGGGACGAGAGAGAGAGAGAGAGAGAGAGAATGAAAAAGAGCATGCCTTCTCTGCATATGTTAGAGCCCTAAGCTTGTCATCACGCATTTCCCAGTAGATTGCTGATGCAACCCAAACTTCGGGCCTGGTAGAATCAATGTTAAGCAGGCCATGGACAAGGTGGTTCAGTTCTGCATGGTCACCCCTTGTACGCAGTAGCATTGCATACTCATCCATACTTGTTACATTATATTGGTCAACCTGTCTTGCCTGTACAAACCACATAATCAACATACCATCAGCAAAGGTTTCCCCTGATGTAGACAACACCTTATTCTTACAAGTCAGCATATGAGAGTACATCTAGCACCCAGAAGACCAAAGTTATGCACATAAGACATGTGTGAACTAACCCCATTGGCACTTTACCTTCTCAAAGTTATGGACACCTTCATCACCTCTTCCTAGTGCTGTCTCTGCCTGTGCAACATCATCACAATTTGTTAAGCCCAGCAGCCAAATTCACTTTTTGTCCTTCCATTGCTCCCTCATGCCCACCCACCCACCCGACCACCCGACCACCCATACTGAAACCTTTCCCCCACCCCATGACCCACAACCTGTTTCTCAATGTAACTGTTCAATGCCACATTCTTGCCTTCGACAAACAAAGTATCTCTACCACCTTATTGCTCATAATCTTAAAGACACAAGAATGCAAAGGACATTAGCATGAGTAGGAGGATTATGAATTGACCAGGAAAACAAAGAGGAGGACGGTCAGAATCTAAGCTACTTCTACACAGATCTTTGCACAGTATTCAATCTAACCCTGCAAACAAAAATCAAAATATGACTCTTTTTCCAGACCCTAAAAACAACTTTATTCCACCCCATCTCCCTTCTCAGAGTACCATACATGATAGGGTTTAGGGTTTAGGGTTTAGGTTCACACCTTGGCAATTTCTAGCAAGATGTGGAGATTGTTGGGAAAGCGCTGCCCAAGGAAGTTGAAATTCTCCAGCCCTCCTGTTCACCAAAATCATGAGTAAAATTTTGGGGGAAAAGAAAGGAGCTGCCAAATATATGCTCTTGATCATGTTGCTGATGTCCATTCAACAATAAGCACAATATTGTCTCTTCCTTCCTCAATCAGAACCAGTATTGTGTGCAGACTATTTGATACTCCAACATACATTAACATTGTATGCCAAATAAGAAAGATAACCTCTCTCAACGAGGGCAACCTGCAGTCTATAAGAAAGCACAGCAAAGATTCCTGACAAAGTTTCTGTGTGCTCAGAGGAGTACCTTTGTAATCATGTGCTGCAATGCCACAATGCCCATCAGCATATCTCTGCAAGAGATGGTAAAGCAACAACCACCCTAGTTCCTCAATCCTCTATTACATAGTCATTGTGTACAACCAAGACTGTCATCAATGACAGGAATGTAGATTACAGTAGTAGAGGCTTTGGCAGGTTTGCCGAATGATGCGAGAGCAATAAAACTAAGACAAAAACCCTAAACATAACTGGGTACATGACCTTCACAGTTTACCTGTAACCACCGTACAGGTTCAATGTGATCAGTCACTACTCTGCCACTCTTACTTTGTTGCACCTGCAGGTTTGAAGTTGTAAATAAGTCAGTTAAACAGTGCATAAACCAATCTTTTGGAGAACTGCAAATTTATTCCATATTAACAAAGCCCTGCCTGCATTTGCTGATTGATGTACACCTGTGGGAACAGAGAATGTATCTCTTTTGGAGTAGTGCCTAACTCTGCCAACGCAACAATTGCCTCCAGCACATAAGGACATTGCCTAGATCCACCATCATCACCACCCCAACTCAAAGGAATGTCAAATGGGGAAAAAAAAACTTAAGAAAAAAAAGAAGACTTGGGATTCACCTCATCAACTGTGCTAAAAGCCTATAAAGCCGCACCAAATCTCCAGCAACCACTACATCCATTTCTATAGATATATAAAGTTCAAAGTATGCAGTTGGGCTGCAAGGATTAAGCACATGCAAATGCAATATTGAAAGCACTAACAGATTGGCCACACTTGAGAAAAAATGAAGTGGTAGAAGAAGGAACCTAAGGCACTCCTTGTATGCTGCAGTAGCTGCTCGGTCATAGCCTGTCATTCTGTACAGCTTTGCCAGTGTCATATTTATGCGCAGTGTCTTTGCTTTTGATGGAATGCCCTCAATCTGCAAAATCAAAGCTAAATTCTTGTCATGCAAACCAGAGAGGAAAACAATGATACAACTTCGTCCCAGGGAAGATTTCTACAAAGCACCAAGCTACCAACACTACCAACAAAACAGTGAGATTGCAGGAGAGTATAGGATGAGTGTATACAAGAGGATTGGAATAAAGCAGAACCTCAGAGAGTGCGGAACGTGTATCATGGACAGCTAAATGACAAAGCCCAATTTTATACTTCACCTGTAATGTATGTACAGGACACACCACACACATTCAATCAACTCTGGATCAGAAGATAGAAAAACCCAGTTGGAATTCAAACTATAAAACAAAAGAATATCAATAATTTTACACAAAGCCGAATTCCGGGAACACCCCTTAGGCTTTGGCAGGAGCAGCATTGTACCTCATTCTCATTTATATTGGAAAAGTGAGTTAGGTTGACAGCAGGTAGCCTTGACTGCACAGGTGTCCTGGTTCCACCCATAGCTTGCTTTGGACTTACACGACATTGCTGTAGTGCTTGCCTGTACATATTCTGCCACCCACACCTCCTCACTGCGCCATACTTTCTATTTGCTACAGAAAAACACAGAGACAGAGACAGGCAGAGACAGAGAGATAGAGATACTAGATAGCATGTACAGCAGGCTAATTGCAGTGCTTACCAAAGCTCTTCGGTATTCCTTCTTTCCATACAGTGCATCTGCCAGCAATACCTGTAACAACAACAATGTTGAACAAGGTGAAATATTACATAGACTAACACTCGAGATATTCAACTGATGAGAAACGAGCTGACCATCCCATCGATCAACCTTTTTGTGCCTCTCAAAACCCAAGAAGAGGAATCTACAGTCAACCCTCTAAAGATACATACATACAGAGGGGGGGAGTATACCATGTTCTCAGCTCGCACACTGGGAAGAATCTCACTGTTGGCTGTTGTTGCACACATCAGGAAACAACCCTGCCAATTCCCCCCCAGTGCCCCGCACCATATTACTGCCACTCAGCATACTTTATTTGTGTGCTCTACAAAACAGAAAACATAAAAAGACAGTTGCAATTCCCTACCATCAATGTGAAGATTGAAAGACAGAGAAACAGAACACCAGTGTGAAGAAGCTACCTACCAGAAGTTCTGCAGAATCATAAAGTCCTTGCTCCAGCAAAAAGGACATTTGCTCCCGAAGCACTTCCATTGAAAGCTAGAAAATGTTATCAGCAAACCCTGCAGTTCTGCCATGGCTCCCAGTCAGTTGAGATTCCAGAAGCATTAGTCTCCTTTGCAAATTCAGAACTCAGAAAGGGGGACAGGAAAAGCTCTCACTAATGTGTAAAGAGGTTGGCCATTGCACATGCAAACCCTGCAAACCATAAACCCTAATCCCCGAATGCTGCAGAAACCTAATCTCTGCAGGTACACAAATGGCTACACAGAGAGAGAGAGAAACATGAGAAATGAAAATTGCAAGAGCTGGAATAGGGTTTAATTGAAATGGGTCACGGAAAAAAGACAATGCAGGTCCATCCCCTCTTCTTCTTCTTCTTCAAGAAGAAATGGGAAGAGAGAGAATCCAATACTTGAAGGGAAATGCTGCGAAGAAGAAGAAGAAGAAGAAGAAGAAGGGAAGTTCACCGAAAGCAAGGAATGGGTCGCTTGGTTTTTGAGTTGTTGTTGTTGTTGTTGTTCACCTCAGATCTCTTCTTCAAACCTCGCAGAAACCGCAACCCACAATGCTCAATCTGTGAAAACAGAATCCAATACTGTGAAGATGAAGGAAGAAGTCAAGCCGAGTAGTAACGAATGGGTCACGTTTATTGTTTTTATTCGTCTTTTTCTTCACCTCAGCTCTCTTCTACAAGCTCGCGAAATCCGCAACCCACAATCCGCAACGCCCAAATGGAGCAGCAAAATCGGCAACGGAAACTAGAGGGAAAAAGACAAGCGTCTCTCACACTGCGCTGCGCAGGTCGACGACGGCAAAGTCTCCAGGGTATCATGACGGGTATGAGAAGGTTAGGTGTGGGACCTTCAAGGCGATTAGGAAGGGTATTAAAACGGATATCATAACATATATGGAGGGGTCATGAGAACCGAGAACCTTCAAGGACGTCAGAAACGGTATCAAGAGGCGATGAGAACCTTCTGGGATACCAGAAAGGATGTGTAAAGGTGATGAGATCCTCCCAGGATATCAGAAAGGATATCCAGGGGTTATTTGAGAACCTTCAAGGATTAGCAGTTGAAGGTTCTCAGAAAGGGTATGAAAGGGTTATGTGAGACTCTTCAAGGATATCAACTGAAGGTTCTCAGGCAGGGTATGAAAAGGTCATGTGAAAACCCGAAGGATGTCAGTTGAGGGTATGCAAAGGTGAATGTTGTGAGAACCTTAAAAGGGTATCTGAGTTTCATCATGTCTTTCCTTTTTCCTGAGCGCCTCCACTGCTGTAACCTATTTCTACCTGTACAACTACTATAATTACTCTCGAACCTTCTCCCATTAGATGTTGTATTGAACCTGACCAAGGTAACTTAGGGGTTTCAATTAAATTTTATTTTTTTTCCTGGAGCCGATTCTCATCAAGGTTTTCAATCAAGGTATCATTTTAAATGATACTTTGGGAGGTTCAAATAATGATATTTTGGTGATGCCTAAGTGATATTTGAGGATATTTTTGATACCCGCTCAACATTGGTTTGCACCTATTTATCACCATTGCCTTCCTCTTTGTTTTTTTTTGTGGTTCACTTTTAATTGTTGTCATCTTCCCCTTTCATGTTTTTTTCCTTAGTTTGTGCTTCTTGTTATCACCGTCCTCTTTGTGTTTATCATGTTTCAAATGTTTCAAGTGATGTTTTGAGTTTTAAAACCTAATGAGGTGGTTACCCAGAACCTATGCTAACTTACTTTAAAACTAGGAATCGACGTAATTTGAAAATAAAAAAAAGAATTGAAACTAAAATTGTTCGCTAAATTTTCTTTAAACTAAAATCAAAACAAGATTTCAATTTTTTTTTGTGGAACCTAAAGCAAACCTTAACCAATTCCTTAAAAAATTCAAGAACCAAAACCAAAGGTTCCATCTAAAACCTAGGGAAAGCACAATGGTGGCTTATACCAATGTTGGGCAATTATAAAAAAAGAACAAACCCCCCAATTCATAGTTTTTCCAATTCATGCTTGTGCCTCTGCAAATAATAAAAGAGGATCAACATAATCTTGCAACCAAAAGAAAATAAGCCACACATCAAACCAAAATAATTAAAACTCTAATAAACCAAGAAAAGAAAATTGTTAAATGAAAAATGGCTTCCAATTTTGCATTGTTTATGATACATACACCAAAGCATGGGAATAGGGATAAAATAGGGGGGAAAATAACAAGAATATGTGTTGTTCTTAAATAATGGGGATGTTAAAAAGTTGATTTTTTCTTATATCATATCCTTAGTGAAATAGATTTGTGCAAATAAAAAAGTTTTAAACCTATACAAACAATCTAAATGGTAAACAATGGATGGTAATACCATCTACAAGTGGTGTACAAATTTCACAAATATATGCTTCAATAGGATCATCAAGGAATTTCAATCTTTCATCGGTTTTTAAATAGTTGCATTGTTTAATCTTATAGTTCATATCCACCATTCTTCCTCCATTAACATATTGCAAACTTTTTAAGATTTTTTTCTTTGGTTCACTAATTGTGTGTTCTATGGGATTTTCAAAAAAACATGCATTAATTGCTTCACAAACCTTATCCTTTCCCTTTCAATATGCATTACCCATATAAACAAATGTAGTAAAACCTAAAATCACATTGGGTGATATAATAGGTTTTGTTGCATCTAAAGAATTAAAGTTTGCATTACTATGAAAAGGATTGGTGGTTATAGAGGACTCAAAAAAAAAAAAAAAACCTTAAAATTCATCAAAACTTGAAGGGGCATCATAACTAAGAAATAAAACCCTAAAATGATGCAAGTATGCACGACAAACACAAATGTTTAAGTATGCATAGTAGATAGAAACTTTCATGTTTTGGCACAACACACTAACACTTTGTGGAAAACTCAAGTCACACAACATTCAAAAAGACTTAGTATTTGAAAAACATGTAGAACACCCATAACATTTAAGATTCACAAATGGGTGGGATCCAACTAAAATATGTAAGAAAAGAATCAATGAACATTGAGATCAATGAAAAATATGGACATTGAATGTGATGTCAAGTTGCATTTCATAACTTCATACCATTACAACTTGAAGCAATGTAATCTCCAATGCATCAACATTTAATAACTTCATAATCATCAACTATAATAAGAAAAAAATCCAATTTTATACGTATTTTCAAAAGCAAAAATTCAATTCTACCTATTATTGCATCATTCCAAACATTGAAAAAACCATGGACAACAAAGATCTGATCTTGAACGCAACACCACAAAACGATGCAATTAAATAAGAAATGGGAAGATCTACAAAAACCACTTATGAGCTTTGGAAGCTTACTTTCATGAACAAAAAAAATTCCCCTTGTGACATTCCTTCGTTGCAACTCATACAATTGCAACTTGCCCAATTAAAACATTCAAAACTTAAAGTTATCGAAGCACAAAAACAAAATTGAATCTTATTATAATATTAAACCCTTAAAGTTGCAAATTGATATTGATGACAAATTTTGTTCTTGAGCTTTCATTAATGCCACCAATGGGAGTCACATCGGGGGAACAAAGTGGTGATGGAAACCCATTGCAAATAATATTTTGGCATCAAACAAAGGGGGTAGGTCAATGTGAGCATCACATGACCAAGATCATTGATTTACATGATGGTTACTCTACCCATCCACATCATCATATTATGGCAATTTTTTCAAATCTTGTAATTTTAAATCCTCAAGGGCATTTGCCAAACATTGTTTTTGTTGCCATGTGGAGAAAAGTTGCCATAGAAAAAAATTACCTTTGGTGCTTTACTAATTCTTTCATGAAAACTACCAATTTTTTTAGGTCTTCAAAATAACCAAAATTAACAATCCTTTTATTCTAGCTTTTTTCCCAAAAAACTAAAACTAGTGGGTATCTAATTATAAAACATTCAAAATATAGAATGAAAAGTTATTCATAAATTCAAATATCCACACAATAGCTTTTTTTTCCATGAATGTGCCTTGATCACATTACGTTGTATTTTTGAAAATAAATCATTATTATTTTCATAGTTATTAAAGTTATTTTTATTTATTTTAATTCTTGTTTCATTGTTTTTTTAATAATTTTGTTTCATGAAATTGAAGTCCTTTTAAGTTTTTGTTAGTAATCAAATGGATTCATAGAATGAATATTTTCAAAAGATTAAGCTAAATCTAAATGGATTCATGAATGAAATGTTTTCAAATAATTCCAATGATGATGAAAATCAAAGGTGGCATAGGTGAAACAAGTATAAATTTATTACACATTGTTGTTCATTTGATATATGTTTCTTTTGTTCTTTTTATTTGGACAAATCATTCATCTTGATACAAATCAAGAGATAAACTTTTTTAATTCTAATCATTTGCCCATAAATGGACTATATATGTTTAGCCAAAGAAACAATATCACTTTGTTTTCATTTTTTGGACCCTACTAATAGAAAAGTAAAAAAACCCAAAATCTTTCCATGTAAACAATTCATATCTAAAAAAAGAAGGTTTGTTATGTCATATAGCAACCCCATTATGAAGTTTTTTCAAATTCAGGTAATAACCGTCCAATCTACAAAATTACAAACCATATTACTACAGGATGATCCAAACCCAAATTATCAAAAAATGTTTTAGATGCATCTCTTTTTGTAATAGTTGGTAACATTATGGCCCTTCAACTTGAATGACTTATAAATAGTATGAACCTCACTTGGGCCCATCCCATCAAAACCCCAAAACCCACAGTTAAAAGTAGCATGAGGAATTCCATGCTTCAATAGGCTTGTTGGATTTGTTATCGATGTCTTGCAAATTTTAGCACGAGCAAACAAACTTCTTACCAAATCACAATTTTTACACATCAAACAACCATGTGCTCTTTTATTTTTGTATTGTGCATCTAATCATGACACAAAAAATACCTTACTACTCTCAGCCATGCTTGTGTAATCAAACACCCCAAGACTTCAAGGAATCAAATAGCAACAACCCTTGTTCCAATCCCCAGGCCGGTAGGAGAGAGAGAGAACTTGAAGTGCTGCAACAAAAACCTCCTTCAGCAGCAAATTCGGTCCGGGAACTGGAGGTACATCGTGTTGTTGTCGTTGGGGATGCGAAGAAGGAGCAAAGCAGAAGTTGTGCACGAATGGTGTTGTGTTTTGTGTGTGCAGTGGAAGCGACTAACTGTTCTTCGTCATAGATGTTCGTCTGTCCCCCAACTGTCCTATCCGGCTGCCCGAGGTCTTGTTCCCAATGGGTGTTAATGACCAAAGAACTTCAGGTTTGGACTTTGGTTCCTCTTGAAACCTTCCAACCTTTGTAGCAGATTGTGTAGTGTACTTCTGAGAAACAGCTGTGAATCTTTTCTGTGTTGCTAAGCTCGCAAGCTCGCGACCTCGAGTTGGGTTCTAGGGTTGACCTAATTTAACAACTGGGTAGAGAGGAGACGGAGATCAAAGGCTCAACGAAACTCTCTTCCATGAACTCCAAACTACTGTAAATCTTCGACTCCTGATTTGAGAAGGTGTTGCATCAGCACCAACAATTGTTGATTAGGGTTTGAGCAAAATCTTGGATTCCCAAAAAAAGAGTGGTGGCATCTGAAGAAGACGATGGAGCTCACTTCTCACATTCCAGTTCTCAACTGTTTGAACCACTAAGAAGAGGTCCACAGGTGTGTCTAGCAGAGGAGAGCGAGCTTCTTCACAGGACCCATCTTTTGGAGGGAAGATAGCTTCTTGGGTGACTCCTATACTTCCTCCTTTTCAATCAGCAAGCAAGAAAGCAAGCAATCCATCCATCTCTGCTTCTTCCTTCCAAACCCTAAAATCATTCTTCAAGACTAAGATTAGTGGACCCTGGGAGCCTCTCTCACCCCACTCTTTGAAAAAGTCGAATTGATGTCTTATTTGATTATGTAAGAGCATTTCCAGCGGTGCTTGATAGTATGTGATTCACATTTTACATGATTTGCATGAAGAACACCTACACTGGTGCTCAGTATGTGATTCACATTTTACACGATTTGCATGAAGAAAACCTCCACTGATGCTGAATATGTAACCTTGCAAATTAAAAGAAGATTTTTGAAGCATTGGTGATAAAGTTTAGTAAAGTTAGGGTTTAAGGTTTTGGTTAATGATGAATGCCACGGTTTTCAACGCTAAAGCATGGGAATGAAACAAAGACTCGCTGACGATCATGGAGATGCAGGCAGCTGAACTCTAGGCGCTTTGTACACGCTACAACCTCAAGCCTGCCAAGACCGGCAAGGCAATTGCTGCAGCAGCCATCGTCAACCATTTCATGGTCCCTAGGGCCGATGTGGTGATGAAACAAGATGTGCACAATGCTATTGAAGTCACTATGGAGCAGGTTGCGGAAAACATTCTAGCTCCACCAATGGAAACTAAGATTGTGATCATTACTGGCCAAGTCGAAATGTTGCAAAATAAAGTAGATGAGATGGCTAAGAGCTTTGATACCATGCAGGACAGTGGGGAGAAGTGGAAGGAGGTTGTGGGTAGGAAGGTTGACAAGGTTGCCAACAAGGTGGACCGGGCAACGAATGTTGACCTGGTCAAGGCCGCCAGGGAGGCAAACATCCGGGTCACCGAGTTGACCATGAGCAAGGGGGAAACCTCAAAACAACTTATGGAGTTGGTGCAGATGGAGCTGTTCGACAGGTTGAAGGTTGCTAACCGTGTGCAGGTACAGAAGGTGCATCGGCAGATGCCGTCGGGGCGATTGGATAAGGCCACTGACAAGGCACCGACAGTCATCATCACGTTGGCATCGGTACACGACAAGCTCACGGTGCTGCGCGTTCGCAAAGGCCTGCAGGGCACTTAGTTTGGGCTTGATGAGGACCTGACTCCCGCTCATCAAGCCCAAAAACGAGTTGTTTGGGCCACCTTCAAGGAGGCCAAAGAAGCTAGCGAATGGGTCTACTGGGGTGGGGCCGATCTCTACATCAACCACAAAGTCGTAAATTCTTCTACTACATAGGGGGGCAAGGGCCAGAGAGACTTGCGTGTGTGCCTATGGAACATCCATGGGGCCGTTATCACAAAACTAGAAACACATGAACATTTGTTTGACCTATTCAACATGTTGACATTGTTGCTTTGACAGAAACACATCACTTCCCGGGCAATACATTCTCGGTCTTACCGGGGTTCTGCTATTTTGATGTTGCCAGGCCTATGATTCCACAGGGTGTCGTTCAAAAGCACAGTGGAGGCATTGCGGTACTAGTCAAGGAAACATGGGCAAATAGTACTATTGTTTGGAAGATTACAAGGGATGGGACTAGGATTTGGTTGTGCTTGGGCAATGCTTTCCAAAGGCCTTTATTCCTATGCATAGTATATGTTGTTCCACAAGGCTCGCCATATCCGGACAGTAGCCTGTTTGAACACATATGCCAAGAGGTTGGAGAAGCCATGAGCTTAGGCGATGTGCTTCTTGCTAGGGATTTCAATGTAAGGACATGCACAAACACTGATTTCATTGATTGCAATCAACTAGCAAATGTGCTGCTGGTGCCACAGGCCATTAAGGACACCTTGCCCAACAATATGCTAAAGCGCCACAACTGCGACACCGTCATGGTTGGTTGGCATCTTGAGTTCCTGGATCTCTACAGAACTGCTGGGTTGTTCATCCTCAATGGCCGCACACCAGGAGACATATCAGGGGAGTACACATGCCTATCCAATAAAAGTTTTAGCACTGTGGATTATTTTCTTACGATAGTTGACCAATTAGAGGGTGTCAAGCTCTTAGAGGTTAACTGCGATGAAAAGTATTCAGGTCACAAATATGCACACTCTGATCATAGACCATTGGTATTTACAATCACATAGCAGTGGCAACCCCCTCCTGTTTAGCAAAAGGCAATCAAACACCTACCACATTTCAAATATGACACTGCCAAAGCAGCCGAGTTTAGCAGGAGTGTACAGCATAACATCGGTGTGTGGGCAAGCCTAGATGTACTTGATGCACCTGACGTACAAACAACAGTCAATCTATTACAACAGTGCATCACACAATCTGCAGAAGAAGTGTTTGGAAATAGACAAGTGGCCTTAGGAAAAGTAATAAAACACAACCACAAACCCTGGTTTGACACAGAATGTCGTTAAACCAAAAGCTAGTTTGCTAAATTGTCACATGCGCACCCAGATAGGCAGGTCAGCCTTAAGCAAATGAAACAGTTGTACAAAAGGAAGAAATGTGCTTATGATGTGCTCAAGGTTAAACAACTATGTGGTTTAGTGAAGGTGAATCCTGTAGCATTCTGGAAGCAGTACCGCAAGCGCGCTGAAGGTGTCAATGGCATCACCAACGAAACACTCAGGGATGGCTTCCAGCAACTGCTCCAGCCTCCGGCGGCACCAGCCATAGCAGGAGCTGTGATAGGTGCCGCTATTCAAGCCCAGGTGGTCTCCTTTCCACCCAATGGTATTGATCGCGAACAGTTGAATGTTGACATCACACTAGTTGAAGTATAACAATCATTCAAAAAGCTAAAACAACACAAAACTGTAGGCATTGATGGCATCAAACCAAAGTTCCTTTTGGATGCAGTTGTTGCCCTGCAACAACCACTATTGATTGTTTTTAACAAAATTTTGTGCGAAGGCTATTGTGAATCACTCTTTGTTGGGATCATACATGCACTATACAAAGGGGGTGACTGTAGTTAGTTTGACAATTACAGGGGATCACAGTAGGACCAATATTAGCCAAGGTGTTTGCAATGATTCTTGAGTCCCGCATCAGTCAATGGGCGGAGACCAATGATTTACGCGCAAAGGGATAGGCTGGATTCAGAAAGGACTTTAGGACAACATATAACTTGTTTATTTTTCGCACTTTGACCTAACAAGCCACATTTCAGAAAAAGAAGCTATACACTTGTTTTGTGGACTTCAAAAAAACCTTTGATACAGTACCAAGGGACCTGTTATGGCAGGTGCTGGAGGGACTTGGCATCAGTGGGCGGATATTGGAGTGCTTGCACTCCATGTACTGTCATGACCAAGCTTGCCTGCACCATCCAGAGGAGGGGCTCACACCCACTTTCTTCTGCCGCATCGGAGTGAAGCAAGGATGCACCCTCAGCCCGCTCCTGTTTGGCCTCTTCATAGATGGCCTAGAGAAACAATTGAATGCTTTGGAGGGTGACACACCACTAATGTTGGGACAGTTAGCTGTTCATTTCCTTTTGTATGCAGACGATTTAGCTCTCATGTCACACACTCTTGTTGGATTGCAAAAGCAACTGGATGTCTTGCAAGCTTTTTGCTATGAGCATCAGTTGACTGTGAATGTCAAGAAAACCAAGGTTGTTGTGTTTGAAGCACGCAAGTCTGTGTGTCAGGCTTTTCAATATGAGGGCAAAGCTATAGAACAACTAAATTCTTTCAAGTATCTAGGTGTTGAGCTGCACGACACAAAAGGTATGTAAGCGGTAATACAACAATTAGCAATGTCAGGGAAAAAAACAGTTTTTGCATTGCGGCGCAGATGCGCAGAGCTGCGCATCTTTGACCCAGCATTACAATGCCAGCTGTTTGATGCACTAGTCAAACCAGTGTTTAGTTATGGGTGTGAAGTATGGTCAGACCACATAGCACGCGAACAGTTAGAAGTGGTTCATCGAGCTTTTCTAAAGTCGTTGTTGGGGGTCAGCACCACGACATCCAATTACGTTGTGCTGGTAGAATTTGGCAGGTTTCCCCTAAAAATATTTTGGTGGCAACAGACCATGCGCTTTCTCTCACGTGTTAATTTTGAGGTAGACTCAGATCGCATGCTCAGGCTAGCTTATGATGTACAGCTGCAGTTGCTTACAGCCAGGCGAAAAGTCTTACTCAGGAACCAAAGTGCTATGGGTAGAAAGAGTCGATTACCTGCTTGCTGGCTAGCACAAGTAGATGAATGACTATCGACGTACAATTTGTGCATCGATAACGATCAGCTGCCACCATGTGCTCGCTTCAAGCAGTTGGCTAAAAAGCAATACATTGTACACCATCAAGTGGCTGCAGCTGACTCCATCCGGGTGAGAGCCTATCTTGGGTTGAATAGCTCAGCACAGTATGGGTATAAAGAATACATTTCCAGGGTAGACAATGCACATCTTAGGAGAAGCTTGGCACGTTTTTGTTGTGCGAATCACAAGATGCAGATTGAGCTAGGAAGGCAAGTCAAACCAGTGAAGGTGCCGGTGCAGCAGCGTTATTGCAAGTTGTGCAACTTGGGTGCAGTTGAAAATGAGGACCACTTCTTGTTGGTTTGCCCTGCTTATCAAAGTGTTCGAGAGAGGTTTAGAGGTTCATTGCCACTAACTGCCATCACACCTTTGGCTAAATTGCTGAGCTGTCAACAACAAGGCATCCTTGCTGGATTCTTAGTGTAATGTCAAACGGTTAGATTTGAATTGCTTCATCAGACTTAACATCAATTGGGTTCTAGCATGGGCGTCATTTGGCCCACTTAATGACGCTAAATTGTAAGTAAATAAGTAAGTAATCCTTCCGCAAAAGATGGTGACAAAATCTCTACCAAGAAAATGAAAAAGCCCCAAAGGTGACACTGTTTAACAACAAACTATTAAACCACAAAACTCTTCTTTAGAACTCAAACCTAAGATCAATGAACACAGACAATGCTACTATCCATTTTCATCAAACATTAATCACAACTAATTCATACAATAATGGTTTTATAGTTTGTCTACAAAGTAAACCATTATTTGGTTACTTGAGTATGGGCCCTTTCTTTGATCACTATAAAACCCATCTTTAATTTCTTTTAAAACATTTTGGCAAGAAATATTTGAATTGGTGAAAGTGGTCCAACTTATTTTTAAAAAAATAAGAACCAAGTATTAGTGTGTAGTTAACATTTATTGCTAGCAAATATATATGGCCTAGGACAAAGTAAAATTTGTTTGTGATCTTGTGATCCCTATCATATAATGTATTAGTGATTTGTATTTTTGGTACATAAACCTATTAACGAGGTATGACCACTTGCAATTTTAAACTTTCAATGGTTTATAACATCATGTTTGTGATGTTCTACACATGGTGTGGTGGTTGTAACTAAAAATCAAGGATGAGTATGCCATATTTAAATTTCACACCAATATGTATATGTTGCATAGGATACACTCCACACTATTAGTGTCATGTTTACTAATAGTTTTCATGAAATTGAAATTTCATAATTAATTGATTATCCATTTGATCTTAGTGATTAAAATGTTCATGCAACAATTGCATAAATTGGAGGCTTTCCCCTTTTGCACAACAATTGAAAAATGGGGAAATTAAAAAAAGTTGCATTATGGAAATTAATAAGTCTTGGTTATAGATATGACACTAAAAGTATGTTTTACATTGTTGGTTTTTTGAAGCACAAATATATGGGTTTTTTAATCACATATATATGGTTGTTTGTACCAAATTTTTCCATATTTATGCCCTTGTTTTAAGCCATTTTGGTTTGGGGGCAAGCAGTAAACTAGGTTGGATTCTTTTCCAATAACTTGATTTCTCACATTATCATGTGCATTTGTTCTTTTGCATTATGTTTTAATTTGGGTCTAATTGGGAACTTAGTTGTAGACTTCGGGTTTCTTTAGGTTGCTTTGAAATAGATGTAAAATAAAGGTGAATATTCACATTTTATTATTATTTGCAATTTGGTTTTGATTGAGAACTTGGGTGTATAGGATTATACAAGTTGTTTGCTTCTATTAATGTTGCTTGTTTTGTGCAAGTCCTTTCACCCCAATTAGGGAAAATCCTTTGATGGATTGGGGTTCAAACCCCCTAGAAAATACATGATTTCATCAAGTCTACCAACATCATTTGAGTAACATTCTTCCTTGTTTTGAATTGTTATAACAATATTTTCCATTTCAACTTTGCATGATTTGCATTGTCATAAAGTTGTGGTTGTTTGTTGTAGCACAATTATAATCATAAATGGTAGCATGACAACATTCTATTAGTTTGGGTTTACATTCAAGTCACACTTAAAACTTACAACCGTGAACATCCATGTCACCATGAAGTCTTACTCTTAAAATTGTCATGGAACCCACAACTTACACACACTTCATGTGCCATAGGCAAAATATATATGCTTTGTAAAAATTGATTGCCACCTAATTGGACAAACATTATATGGATGGTGTCAATGACACATCATTGCAAAATTGAAAAGAAAAAAAACATTAGTTGGGTATATGGTTATAATTTTCACAACAACTATAATAGATTTTTTAAATAATTCTATTGTGGAGGGTAGTTTGTTGATAAATGTGCATGGGTGAAATGCACATTAATCATTATGCATACTGTCATTAGATGGACGTTTTTTTTTACAAAAATAACCAAACTTTGCTTCCATTTGAATATATTAGATAAAATTGTTACATATAGATAGGTTCATAGGTATAAAAGAATAAGAATTAACCACTAAGGTTTCATTTTTTTTAATTAAAAAAAAACCATTTACAAAATAATGTGGGCAAAAATTAACATGAAGATCTTAAAAGGAATTATTTTAAAAATTCAATTTGTAGTTCAAGCATTCAAGTAGATTGTAGGCTTTCATACACCAAACAAACAAAGATGAATGATTGTCATATTCATTGTTAATGTATTTCCATTCTTGTTGTGAAATTTCATCATTTTCAATTTCATGCATGGTGTGAATCTTCATCAACATTATGATTGTCATTCATGAAATTCAATTTTATCTACATTTAATTTTATCCATGTGATAGATTTCATTGAACATGAATTCATCCATGTGTTATGGTTCATCTGTGTAATCAATTTCATATGTATGCGTTAGTCTTTACTTATGATCAAATTCAATTAGCAATTCATATCCCCACAACCAATTTACATATATGATTAACATCCACTAAAACATAATTTCATCATGCACAAAAACTAGTTTCATTGAAGTGGGCACGATTCATCAATCTATGGACAATTGTCTTCTTGTGATTAATTTCATCCATGCAAAAACATTTCATTTGTTTGGGTATATTTCATTGTTGACATTTATTTAAGGTCTAGTTTCATGCATCATGTCAAATTTTGTATTTCATCCAACTATTCTTAGTAAATGTCTTTTGAAACTCGACAACCAACTAGTCATCCACCAACATTAGAATAGGTTTAAAGAAAGGATTTATAAAATTCTAAGAGAGAAATAGAACTTCTATGATCAAGAGAATTGTTATAATTAAAATTTGAAGCAAAATCATGCTTCTTCAACACAAACTTATTACTAGATTTAGGCCTTGAAAGAATGACTAGGTTAACAAAAAAGTACATGACAAAAGTGGAAATTATTGCCACTTTGGAAATTTAGGGTTTAGGTTTCATCAATCACAACTTCAAACCTTTTGACCTTCCAAGATGCTCAAGCCTTTAAATAATCTCTCCATAATTGATAGAATCTTGACCCTTTTGAACCTCCCATTTGTCACAGAATCTTCAAGGATTGAAAGAAGGGATTCCACAACAATTGGTGGGTTCAGAAGCTTAAGGATTGATTTGTCAACTCAGATTGTTCTCATGTTCATGGAGGTCCTCATCAATTTATAGGGCAAGACGAATGTGGTTGTAAAGAAACAATCCACCAGGACACCCAAGATTTTGAGGGAGCAATTTGATAGAGTACAAAAAATTTGAGATGCACCCATTCAAAAGTGACTTGATACAATTGTGAACAAACACAATTGCCAAAATTGGAATCCAATATTGCTCAAATTTGCACACAAGGTTAGTGGAAGAACCATATTTAATCCTTGGTTAGACAAGTCCAAGTGGAAGAACTGTGTTTAATCCTTGGTCAGACAAGTCTGGTTGTAGACCTCCTGCACCTGTTCCATAATATTACAATAAATAGGAGGTAAGGTTGTGGCATCGTATGAATGACTGACTAATTGCTATCAAACTCCCTGCGAAAAAATACCTCTCCTACAATGAAACATCACTGCCATCTAGAGTGTTGTGTGATTCTTTATCAAAGGGCCACTACCAACTAGACATTTTGCTTGAGAATTGAACACATGGAGCAACAACAACAACAACAACAACAACAAAAAGAGAAACTCATGATGTAAAAGTGAAGGGTAAGAAGCGGGTATGAGGTTTCAGTTTGCTCTCAAAAATGGGGTGTTTAGCGAATGCGAGAGGCAGTTGTGATGTAACGACCCTTTTCTAAATCGTAAATTGTTGTAAGCTGCGGTCTTCGAAAACGCACTATGAAGAATATTGCCAAAGTGCCTACACCTAGCAATCCCAGAATTGATAAACCCTTGAGTAGAATTGTGTGAAACACCCACACCACGGGTGGTTGTTCTTCTACATGATCCTCACTAAGCCGCACAATGAGCGCCCCGAGTGCCCAGTCAAGCGGAACATCATGCACCTTGTTTGTAAACTTCACCCTACACAATCAAAAGCACATATGATCAAATAGGAGCTTAGCCAGAAGAGAAACCAAACACTACCCATAACTCAAATGGTCTGATTTTAGCTGGCAGATACACAGTGGAGACTAAGGACAAGGCAAAAACGAAGACGAGGGGATATGATTTACCGCTCATCTGCAAGGCCGATACCCAAGCTGTCATGCAAGAGTGCCACAATGTAGGCTGTTGAGAAACAGTATTTCAGAAGATCCTTCTGATTGACACCTTTATGTTCCTCCTGAAGTTGCATCCAATCCTGGCCACAGTAGTGCTCTCCTGCATCTACAATCTCCGCCAATGATGTCGTGACAGGCAGTTTGAAAAACTGGAGGAGAAAAGGAAAACAGTGTAAGCCCACAAGACACACAAGTCATGTCTGTTGGAAATCTTATCTGCATTCTTCACCCGTTTTCAATGCTGGATTTCATTCTGTATTCAACAAGAATTCAGCTGTGAGAAAGCATGTGTTAACAACAACCTGTCTGTGACAATCGTGACAGCAACAACAAGGACAGGGTTAAAGGACCACCTCAGATGTATAGAAACAGTTCTCAGTTGCAAAGAAGTTCCCTCGTAGTTCCGGAACAAAAGCAGTTCCCATTGCACATTTTGGGTAAGCGCAATCATCTGCTCCCCAAGACACCAAAGAAAACTGTCAAGCACATGGCACAATTTCCATGAAAGAAATATCAATCATAAAAAAAAATCCCAATTTGTGAGAATCAGTGTGACAGAACTCTCTCAGTGCACTGATAAAGGCTGAGGCCATTTTGTACCTTGGTCCTTTTGAAGTAAGGAGTAGGCAGCAGATCGGCACTCAGAAAAATTCCCTTGAGAAACAATTGAAGATACTGGGGAATGTGTGGCAGTGGATACACTGACAGCATGATGCTGTCTCTCTTCCAAGCTCCACTTATATCCTCGTGGAGTACATGGATCTATCACAACTGCCTCACCCGTTTCTTTCTTCAGCACTGCAAAACACATCATTGTTACAAAATTTCCAGCAATGGGTAAGCTAGGAAGTACATGCACCAAGCTCAGAAGTCACACTTTCAAGCCCAGTCAGTTTAAAACAACAAAACAGAGCCCAAAAAACAAACCCACTGAGGTCAAAAGCTTTTTACTTGCTGTGGCAGCAGATCCAGCAATCATCAACTCCAGCAGGCTATCCCATGCTGCCTCCTGCAAACCCAAACAATTTCAAATCATGAAATGGATCTGTGAACCAGAAATCTAGAAACCAGACCAATATTTCCTGAAGAAGACAAACAAACATACCTGGCCAAAATTGAGAAAGCTGTAGGAGTAGAGGACAAAGGCTTTTCCTCCAAGCTCCAATGTATGCTTGAAAGAAGGTGGAGGTAGCACCTCTGGGACAAATGTCACCTGCATCCTCTACAGTACATCAATCCCTGTGTGTGCTTTCTCTCATGTATGTTTTCACTGCTTTATTGGTTCATTTCTGAGAACATCACCTACATCCTCTCTGAACATTAATTTTCTGTGCTTTCTGCCATTTTTAGTTGCTGATTGGTTTATTTTACACAAGTGGAACCCTAATTGCAAATCCAGCACAAATCCTGTCAGCATCTGCTCTAAGGAATTTCTGCCAGATTGAGTCACAGGAACCAAAGAACATCAAGTCCAAACAATCAAGGGTATGGCTCTTCTGCAGTTAGCCATACAATGGATTACATGTGATAGCAACCCACCCTACAGCAAACACTATCAAAGAAATACATACCACATTGCTCTCAACATTCATGCTCTTGTAACAGAAACAGAGAAAATGAAAACAAACATTGCTGCCAAGGGATGTGAGGAGACCTGAGTTGAGGCTCCACCTAGCTCTATAATACCCGTAGTTTGAAGAGGATCACCATGAAGTGTGCCAAGAGCATAATTTGCAGAGACCCATGCGTATATCCCTTCATCCCTGCCTGCAATTGCCCTCAAGTAAGTACATACATTTCATCACTTGGGAACAAACAACAAACATCCTTGATGGTCAAGAATCTCTGGCAACAAAAAAAAATCTAGAGAAACTAGATTTCCACATTGAGGGACATAACAACATGATACAGATGATAGAAAGGCTGGAGAAAATGAGGGGGATGGAAGCAGACCACTAATGACAGATGCCCATTTGTCATAGAACAAAAAATTGGAAGCTTGCAACACCTCTCTGCAAGAAGCCAGTACCGCTTCACGAACATTATCATTGAGTCGTCTCATTCCAGCGGTAGCCATAAGGTACACCCTTGTTTTGCTCCATTCTTTATTCGGGACCTTTTGTTTCGCAAATTTCAGAAGATCCTTCAAAGACTCACCTGCAATGTCAGGATTGTCGGCAAACGAAGACAGTCCCGGTGTTTTCTTCAAAGATAAAGACTCGAGACCAACCAGATCCACTGCAGGTATCAGTCCTCCTGGTGCATATTCAAACACATGAATGCGAGATCCGGAGCTCCCAGCATCAATGATGATGCCATAGCCCTTCTTGGAAATGTGCTCTCCTCCTCCTCCTCCTCCTGCAGGGGAGGATTGCAGCTGTCTGGCAAGGGAGATGATATACATGCTGACAAGCAGGAAAGAGAAGAGGATGAAGATGATGATCCACAAGTTTTTCCTGCAAAATGGGGAAATGGACCTTATGCTGTGTGGATTTTGATAGAGTAGGGTTTGATACCGCATTGGCAGCTGGGTTTTGTGTGGAGGAGGGAATGTTGATGTTGTCCGTGTCTGCAGCAGCAGCTTGGATGGTGATTCCATCTTGGACCTCAGATGATGATTATTATTATTACTACTATTATCGTCTTTCTTGCCTCCGTCACTCAAGTAGCTGCTGCTTGACCGTCGCATGAAGCCCCCTAATCCCCCTCCATTTCCAACCATTCTTTCATATCCTCTCACATTCTAGCACTGCAGAACCTGGGAGCATATGGGAGTGGGTTCAAATGGAAAAGAGGCACTTTGTACGCCCACCCCACCCACCCACCCACAGGTGATCCTAGGTTTTGATCAAACCCTAAAACCTCAACAAAGCAGAGAGCACACCCACCCCTTCTTGTGAAAGACAGAGTAACGTAGTACCTGAGGGGATGTATTTGATACTCCCCAACAAATAGAGAGAGAAAGAGAGATTAGGTTTGCCTTCTGTAGCAATGCTAGCTTCTCTTCTTCAATCAGAAGGCGTCTTCTTTGTCTCTTCTTGAGATCAGATGTTTCACGCCCTCCACCTCCAACCAATCCATACAAAAACAGAAAAACAAAACAAAAACAAATCCACCAGCCAAAACAACAAATCTGACAATTCTGAAGAAAATCCGATGACAACAACAAGAACAGAAGAAGCAGAGATCAAGCTCCAAATTCAAATCTCTTCGACAGATATAGGAGTGAGCATCAAAAACCCCCAACTCTTCCTCAGTACTCACTTCTTTCTAAATCCCAACTTCCTGCAACCCACCCATCAGCAGCAGCAACAGCAGCAGCTGATCAAGCTGCAAAACCAAAAAACCCAAGAAAGAAAAACAGAGAGCAACCCATCATCAACCAGAGAGAAGCATGACAAATGAACATACCCCCTTTGCAGATTTGTGACAAACAACATTCCTAGAGAAAATTCTTGGAGACTAGGTACCCACCTAAAGAGGTACAGTAGCAATGCAATCAGGGCAGATGTTTTGACTCGGATCTCTCTCTCTCTCTCTCTCTCTCTCTCTCTTCTCTCCGTCTCTCTCCCTTCCTCTCTCTTTCCTCTCACCAGCATGTGGCACAGCGACAGAGATCTATGTCAGGCAGGCAGACATGGCTCCTTCAAGCATGCAATCCATCCATGACCATCACACCATGGGCTTAAATGCAATCCATCCATGACCGTCACACCATGGGCTTAAATGCAATCCATCCATGACCATCACACCATGGGCTTAAATGCAATCCATCCATGACCATCACACCATGGGCTTAAATGCAATCCATCCATGACCATCACACCATGGGCTTAAATGCAATCCATCCATGACCATCACACCGTGGGCTTGCATGCAA
>Ga0116231_10002601_pt1 | contig 37736 bp, 32 predicted proteins | sample S1TSphgellanicum_2_FD_89695 | JGI IMG/M metagenome (GOLD analysis project Ga0116231, IMG submission 89695) | Host-associated microbial communities from peat moss isolated from Minnesota, USA - S1T2_Fd - Sphagnum magellanicum MG | ecosystem: Host-associated > Plants > Peat moss > Unclassified...
AATAGAATAACCACCAATAAGCCATTAATAGAATAACCACCAATAAGCCATTAATAGAATAACCACCAATAAGCCATTAATAGAATAACCACCAATAAGCCATTAATAGAATAACCACCAATAGCCATTAATAGATTAATCACGAATAACCATTAATAGAATAGCCACCAATAACCATTAATAAATTAATCACGAATAACCATTAATAGAATAGCCACCAGTAGCCATTAATATAATAGCCACCAATAGCCATTAATAAAATAGCCACCAATAGAATAATTAGTAATGGCCATTAATAAAATAACCACCAATAACTATAAATAAAATTACCACTAAAAAATATTGATAGCCCCAAATAGAATAGGTACCAATAGCCATTAATAACCACTAACAACACTAATAAAAGAATAACCAATAGCCATATATTATAATTGCTTAGGATTGCCAAAACTAATTTAAGATGAAATAATTTATAATAAACAAAAATAACATAAGGTGAAATGATTTTCAATAGTCAAAAGTAACTTATAATAACTATAAGTAGTCTAAATTGAAATAATTTACAATAGCCAAAAATAATATAGAATATAAAAAAAACTTATAATAGCTGAAAATAGCCAAAAGTAATTTATAATAACTGCAAATAATCTAAATTGAAATAATCTACAATAACCAAAAATAACATAGAATAACCAAAAAAAATTACAATAGTTGAAAATAACCTAAGTTGAAATAAGTTAAAATAATAAAAAATAACTTAGAATAACCAAAAATAGCCTAGGGTGAAATAGTAAAAAATAACCAAAAGTAATTGAGAATAACCATAAATAGCCGTAAATAATATAGGGTGAAATAATTTAAATTAATGAAAAATAGTCATATAATAATTGAAAGTAGCTGAACATAGGTAGTATTATTATATTTCTTAAAAATCCATTTATTAAACTTTTTGTTTTAAAAAAAAATGGTCATTGAAATGTTATTGAATAATGATATTCAACTTTTTTTTTGTTCAAATGATTTTAAACTTTCAAAAAGAAATAAATGTAATTATGTACATTATTGAATTTTTAAAAAAAGTAAACTGGAATCATTTCATTTGAACAAAATCTCAAGAAGATATGAATTTTCAAAATATATGTTTTTGTAATGTTTAAAATTATGTATTTGATAAATAAAATGTAATGTAACATATTATCATAACAAGTGTGGTGGTTTGATGATAAGGGTGTTTGGCCTTATTTCAAAGGTCAAGGGATCAAACCTCATGGGTGGTGTTGTGTGTGGTCAACAATGATATGTTGACCAAATATTCTCTTATTGAATTCTTAGGTAGGTGCTTAGGTTGATTACATGGCTTACCCACCTACCTAGGTTAGGTTTTTAACTTAACGTAGGTAATGACACGTGTCAATAAATAATAGGCTTAAAAAATCATGAAATTATCAATAATATTCTATATTAAATAATTAAAATTTAATTAATGTCCATACTTGTTAGTTAATTAACTAGCAAGTGAATGGTTTAGTAAATTTATATTTCACTAAGTACTAGTGAAACAAGTCATTGTCCGTAAGAACTAATCCCTGTTCATTAGGGGTTTAAACAATTTCATTAGTTGAAAATGTACAAATTCACTCAAAATCTAGTGAAACCCAGAATGAACTGGGACGCATTTCCTAGTAGTGAATGTTAAATTATTGAAGAAAACATTGATAAGTTAATGATTATTCTTTGTATGTTTCTGCAAATGCAATAAAATAAAATAACAAAAATTTAGAATAGTAATGAACTAGTTACAATATTCATTACCATAATTATTACTCTTTTGTAATATATTTTATCATTATTGTTCTATAATCAAACATTAATATATATTTGATAAACAATAATTAATGTTTTGTATTCATAAACAGAATTGCAATCGGGAATGACATAGGGTCACCATTACCCATGATCAATGGAAAGAAGATTATTGCAAAAACTGTAATGACTGTCATAATGCTAGATCTTTATATTTTTTCACACAAGTATTGTTGTACCTTGGGCAGCTTCCACACTATCACTACATATATATATATCAGAAATGTTGGAAAAAATTATTAAAACATTTCATAAATCGAAATTTTGTGAAGGAATAAAGAATCTTTAACAATATTCTGAGAATATTATATTTTCGATCAAAATTCATTGATTATTTGACAGACATGTGTTGAAGCCCATTCAAGCTCATTAATTTTCATCTCATGTTCTCATTCCTGAACAACAACCCCATTATTCAAGGTCCCTAAAGCACTGCCTGGATTTTTCCTTTGTATTTTCAGCTCCCTTACCTGCCTGAAGAAACCTGTTTTCAGCAAGCGTGATCTTGTGCTTGGAAGGTACCAGCCAGGCTATACTGGGATCTTCTGACCAGCGGAAGGTACCAGCCAGCGTGTCACTACGTCTAAAAAGTGAAAAAATCCCAACTCTGCTTTACTTAGGAAAAGGACATGAGTACAGGTCCTTCTATGATTTTCGACCTGTTCCCTCGACCTGTTCCCTCGGTCTACGGGACTCGGGCATAGATCTTAAATCACGTACTCAGGCCCTTCTCCTATCTCATCTTCGTCTTCAGTCCATTTTCATCTGATTTTATTTTACGTGTTTTGGGTTTCTCGTCCTCTTGTCACGTGCTTCTCCGCGGTGTGAGAATTGCGCACGTTTTTTGCGGGAAAATCAGTCAAGACACCTTGTCTTTCTAGACTGGAGATTGTGTTTTTTGTTTGCAGAATGGATTGTGTATTTTGTTTCTGTACAGAGAATGGAGATTGCATGTGTTTTTGCATGAACATATTTTGCACCATATCATGAGCTTGAACAAGAAGCACAAACCATCACTGTTGGTGGTGGTGGTGGTGCGGTGAGAGCTTGAACAAGAACGTTTGAAGATTGGTGAACTCCCACCCCATCATCATCAAGGAATTGTGAGCTTTTATTTTCCCCGGATACCTATCCATTTGAGGAGGAAGGATTCTTCGCGAGAATGGCTGCTTGGTTATGATCTTTGATTGAGGTTTGTTTGTTTGCTTCTATATGTGTGCATGCGGAGAAATCGGAAATGAAAGAGTGTCATGAGCAAATAGGTTTGGCAGTGATGGGTGCAGTGAAATCGTGCAGTAAGAAGAGGGACGGTGCTGTTGCTGCTATTGCTGCTGCACATAGGTCTGTGGATGGTGGCATTATTGCTGCCATGGGCAAGGGGAAAGGAGTAGGATCCAAGCTTTCTATCACCTCCTACGCCATCTCTGACACTTTTCTCCCATTTCGGATTGCGCTAGTTTCCTTGATTCTCTTTTTGGGTGTTGCTGCGTTTCTTTTCAGTCGGGGATTAGTTCCTTTCTTGTCTCTTGCTCCCGCTGCTTTACTGGAGAAGATGGACAGGATCCGTGTTTATGAGTATGAAATCGTCCACGAGTTTCCTCACCATCCTACAGCTTTCACGCAGGTGTGATTCCTAGTTTTCTCCACACATTCAAGGTGTGTAAATGCTAGCAGTATCCAGGCTCTCTCTCTCTCGCACTCTCTCGCTGTCTCAAGCTTGCAGAATATTCAGCTCTAGTCATGAAAGGGAGAGATCCATAAGTGTATGTGTGTGTGTGTGTGTATATCTGAGAAGAGAAGGAAGCCTTCTGTCTGCTTAGGCAGACACAAGAACGAGGAAGAAACAAAGTGGGACCCTGACATTACGAGATTCGAAGATATGCAGGGTTTGGTCTACAATGGAAACGAGACTTTTCTATGAATCAACAGGTCTCTATGGAAAGGTGACAAGCTCTTCAAGAACTCTCTGCTGCAATTTCATAAATATAATATGTATATTGCATTTTTCTTGCATACACAATAATGTCAACCCCATTTCTATCTATCTCTATGTGCTTTTTACTGACACCTCAACACCATCAATGGAATGTGTGTGGTCTTGCAATCGTCTGTGAGAAAGGTTGATGTCACAACTGGGAAGGTAAGAGAGATGGTGTGGCTCTGTGATATTCATGTATGTATAGAGGAAGGAAGGAAGTAGTTTCCACCACTGATAGATTTCCTGCTGCTTTGTGACACTGGCTTCAAAGCTGTATCATCAGCTACTATTATGTCCAATTCACACTTTGTGAAAACCAGGCTGGCACTCTTGTGTGAGCTCCGAAAGTGTTCTTGTTGAATTTGTTGCCGCAATACATATTGTGGAATTTGTGCAGTGATTCATATTGATGCTGCTCCAATTGTAGTATACCCAGGTGTTGCAGAACCAATGGATGAACAATTCCCTCTTTGGTGAAGGTCGTACACTCTGGGATTCCAGGTAAAGAGATCATCCTCAAGTTGTTTGGAAAGGGTTTTCCACTTCAATCTTTTTTGCATTCTTTTTCAACACAATTATGTGCGTGAAGTTCTGAATACTTCAATTTTGCATCAATCAAGCTTTGTCCACTGGGGCCAGATAATATAGAGTTTTCAGTGTTCCAAAGGTTGTCAAGTCTGCCGCTTGAAATGGGTAGTTGTCATTGTTGCAGATTATTGCAAGTGTTATGGCAGACTACAAAAGGGATCATCTATGACAAAAGCACTCTCACACCTGTAGGAGAAATTATTCAGATACCCTCCAACCAAAAGCCCTGTGCTTTTGCTAAGAAAACCTGTGATCTGCAATAGGTGCAGTGGATAGACTACAGTGCAAAGGATTCTCCTATTATGTTAACATGCTTTTCAATGGAAGAAGCATGAGTTTAGGACTTTGATACTTACCAATAATTCTTATGTCCCTTCCATTAGGTTGGCAGCTTTGACCATCCAATGCGAGATGGATGGGGATTGACAACAGATGGTGAACATATTATTGGGAGTGATGGCAGTGCCAATTTGTACTTCATGGATCCTTCCACCTTCAAAGGTAGGTAGGCTCTCTGCACAGTAGGATCTTTCCAACAGCCAATTCTGCAGGTTAACGCACGTAAGAGAGTAGATCTTTCCACCTGCTGTTTATGAAGACATTGTATCCTCTGCAGTTGATGATCAAGTTGATGGTCTGATACTGTGTGATTGACACTCACAAAGTTATGGCCACATGCATTCTTGTCATGATTGGTGGGAACTGATACACTGGTTATTGTTTCAAAGCATTAGCATGGAGTTTTTTCTCTGCAATCTCAGACACATGATGCCTGCAATACAGAAGTCAGGAAAATTGTGGTTCAAGATGAGGGGCGCCCAGTCAGATGGTTAAATGAACTGGAGTACATCAGCAATGAGATTTGGTCAAATGTATTCCAGGTAAGTGATCCCTCTCAAGTATAGAATGTTTGTTAACCACTAGAGTCAAACATGAAAGACAATCTAGCAAACTTCTCACTGGTCGCACGTCATTACAAAGACAGTGAAACTGGGTATCACTTTGTACTCTTACCTAAATCAGTGTACAGATAGCCCTTGTTGCCTGACCATTTATGCCAAGTAGATGCTTCTTAGTTTTGCTGCAATTTCCACTTCTATTGGTTGGTTTGTCTTCATAGCAGTACTGTAGTAATTTTAACTCATTGCCATTCTAGACATAGTTGTGTTATGCAGAAGGTACACTAAGAATCAAGTGTTTCTCTCATGAAAGTGTTTCATCTGTACATATGCAGACAGAGTGCATTGCACAGATATCACCAAAGGATGGAAAGGTTACTGGCTGGCTTCTCATGCATGGCTTGCGGTAGGCCTCTTGTAATGACCCACTTTTGAAGACCAGATCTAACATCCTGAGGTGAAACCTCAGTGTACTATTTCACCTCAGTGTACTATTTTGTGGTTGCAGAACGGGCCTTCCTAATTGGTCACCCCCATCTTAGTACCTTTTTTCCAGCCCCAAACGTGCTAAACTTCATAGTTCTTGTTGGAGATTTCTCGATTCACATAGAGAGTTTTTCTTGTTGCCATCTTGTGTGTTGATCTGAATTTAGCTGCAATTGGGCATGACCACTGGTTACTGCCTTACAAGCTCAGGATGTTGTATGCATGTTGTAACTAGATTTGTTGTGCGTTTGTGAATTTTTTCAACAATCAAACCTGTGCATAGGATTGTGTTCAGCACTTGTCTTTCAGGGAGGTCTGCATATGAGGTTTCTTATCCTTTTTGTCGTTTGTCACAGGAGTGCTCTTGAAGGTGCTGGATATATGGTAATTTGAGTTATATTTGTTTGTTTGTTTGTCAACTTCACATATTTTTGTGTACTATCTCTGTGCAATTTCATTGATATATATATACATACACACATATGTTTGTTCAAAATGGATTAAAAGTCCTGCCACCCATCATGCTTGATTCTCATAAGATTTGTTGCTGGCTCACACAAACCAATTGTCCGTGTACTTCGGCTTTTAAACAGTGGATTGATGTGCTAATTGGCATTGCCTGGGACAATAAGACTGCTAGACTATTTGGTGAGTGAATTTTCTCTGGTTACATTCTGGACATATGGTTTTTGCCTGAATATGGTAGTGACTACTGGGATTGATTTACTGGCTCTGCCTGTAAGTGGAGAGACTTTGGACTTATGTAGTTTTCATTGAATCCCACATTTGGAGGAATTTTCAGCAGGTGTTACTATGAACTGTGAGTTCATATTTTTGGGAACTTCATGGAACATTTCCTACTTCAACACTTGCTGGTTTGAACTTGCCATTATGCAATGAGCTGCCACTTGTTGATGTACAAATGGAAAGCTATGGTCAAAGATGTAGGAAATCAGGGTGATTGATTAGACAATTTGTTTGATGTATTTGCTGGTCTGCTTTTGGTTTGCAGTAACTGGAAAGCTATGGCCAAAGGTGTATGAAATCAGGATGATTGATCGGACAAGTGATCCAAACACAAACATGGAGAAGGTGCAAAAGTTGTGTATGTTGTAGCTTGTAGATTCTGCTGCAGCTTGACAGGCTATTGCTGGATCAGACGCATGTCTCCAGCTGCAAAACAACTCCAGCAATCTCAATTCTTTCAATGGCACAATCCATCAATGCAGATCATCATGGAAGAAGAAGCTGGGCATGAAAATCCCATGCAGGACTTCACATGAGTGAACTGCAGAATCTCAGGCTCTCCTTGCAAAGAGCTTGATTTGAGTAAATACAAAATAGAACTCCCATCAATTTGAGTGCTGCATAACTGATGTTTCTTGGGATCAAGTTTTTGTTGTGGCCGACAACAGTTTCAAAGTTGAAACTGTTTTAACGATCATGGGAAAAAAAATTGGTTTCACCCACATGATTTTCCTAGATCAGGTTGACACTCAGGATCTAGGAGATGAGATTACAAAGTTTGATGGGGATCAGTTGTTTCAGTAATTAAGTTTTATAAAAAAATTGCCCATTAAAACATCAAAATAAAACATGGTATCCCAATTATATGACATAGTTCAAAAATGATTGATTTCAATCACATTAATCATATTCATCACATGCATAGCATTATGTTTAATTTGATTAAGTAACTATTTTTTTAATAGTTATAATGAACATACCTAGTTCTATTTAATCATGATGCTACTAACATAAAAATAATGCTTTCTTAGTGCTGAGGAAGTTTATCATGAGGTTTTCAAGTTTCAAGTTTTGCTTTTTTGCAAGTTTGTACTAGAAAACGCTAGTTGTCTTTCATGCATTCATTTACGTTCCACCTCCCCAGGGGGTGGCAATCTCTTGACAACACAAGTCATCTATTGTTGAATCGCTTAGTTTAATGCAACATAACATGGGAGCTCTATGATCAATAGTTTCAAAGTTAGAAAGTTCAAATCGATGGATCAATGTAAATGTCACACAAATATATTTGCAATACATTTTACAAGCTTTATGGACAAAAACCTCAACAGGAGAATTGAATTCTTTTTTTTTCTTGCACAAAAAATTGTTGTTCATGCAAAGGAATGACACTACAAATGACCGACTATTCAAATTGCTTTTTAAGGAGTCACCCAAATGGGCATGTGTGGCACCCAAGCATTCACCGATGAAAGTTAATATCCTACATGTCCAACCAAATCTTAAGGGTAAAGTTCACTCAAATTCTCTCACACTAGAGTTGTAATGACATGAGCTTGCTAACATGAAAAGACAAACATAAGGGAAATGCTAAAAGCATGGGCAAGGAGCCATGAGCATTGAAAACCATGATAATCAAAAGCAATCAAGCAAGGTTATATAAATATGGGAAAGGATGAAGGTTGGTTGATTTGTGTATGGATGATGGATGAGAATGGGAAGATGTTATATTTGTTCTATACACCAAGTAAGGACCAATGTCTTTTTGTCTGGTTAACTGGGCCAAAATTTCACCCTTCTCTGGGAAGGTGCAACCACCATAAGAGGAGTTTTTGACTCCAATTCACCAGACACTCCTCCTGGATGAGGTTTAGGGCCACAGTGAACCGGCAATCACCAGCACACAGTGAAGGATGGATGATAAGTGGTAGGAAACAGTTTTCTGTTGTGTTTCAGTTCCATGGTGAACCATGGTGGTTAGCTCAGTTGCTTTTTTAAACTACCTATTTAATAACAAGCCACAAGCAGGTTGTTAGTAGGTAGGTAGTAAAAACAGCCCTTACCTATGTATAAACCATCTATTTACACCTAGTAGTTACCTATTTTCCTGCCTATCTAACTATATATGAGACCTATTTCCTCCAAAATTGGTTACCAAGGTGAAACCAAATGTTAACTCAGTTGAGGTTCATCCATCACTGAGTAATAACGGGCATCCAGTGGATGGTGCACTGGTGGGTGCTGGTTCTCAGTGGCCAGTAATACAGGCCCTATACAAGGGAGCCACAAATTCCCAGAGCAGCCCTTCCAAGGTCCTTACCCTATACTTAATGAACGGAATATTACACACATTCTCCCCTCTCCTCCTTTCATTCAGTTAGTCTACACTGAATTTGAAGAATAAGCCCCACAGTTGTAGCCCCTGTCCAGGGTTTTTTTTTTTTTTCCCCCCATTTTGTGATATAGCTGAAGTGCCGATCATCCATAAGATGATTTAGCCAGATTTGGCTACATACTAGATATGGGAGTATAAAAAAATTAGAATCCTCCTATATTCTTGGCTATCTACTGAACTTATCATTAAAATCTGGCAATTTGGAAAAAAAAATTCTTTGAAATCTGGCTAATTTGGGCCATTTTTTTAATGAAAATTCCTTTGTATATAGGTCGAAATGATATATTTCAAGTTGAAATAGGTTCATTATTTAGTATAATGCTGAATTTTAATTTATTATTATTTTTACTGCCAACCCACAACTTTCAAATTTTAATTTTATTTATTACACATCTTGCTGTGGAACCAGCCTACCTAGCTACGAGGGTAATTCAAAGATGAATAAGTAACCCCACAAAAATAAGTAGGATGAATTTCAGGAAATCATTCGTTGAGTTACGACATGCAAGGGCCTTCACTGACAGAGCACAACATTGATGGAAAGATGAAACTCGGACTCATGTTCATTTTCGTCTCATCAGTTTCATCTATTCTTCATTTTCATCTCATCATTTTCATCTTGTCTTCATCTTCAGTCCGGTTTCATCTTCATCTTCGTTGCATGTTCCAAATGGACCCCGAAGTGTTCACTGTGTTTTGCATTAGACTTTTTTGTCCACGTCAAAGTTCGTTTCCGGTTGCGGCGGGTCCACTGCGGAGGAGGGACGAAGCGGATGTTCCACCACCGTCTCTGATGGAGCAGACACGATGCGGTCTACAAAAAGAAAGAGCTTAGGAACGTGCAACCTTAGCGACGCTGTTTCTCGCGAAGACAATGCGGTCTGCAAAAAGAAAGAGGTGAGGAACGTGCATCGTGACGGACGCTGTTTCTCGTATCTGTTTCGGCCAAACGCCCGCACTTTTCGCTCACAATTTTCTCTTGCCGTTCTGCGTGTGTATCTTCAATTTTCGCTTCACGATTTCAGTTTCCATCCTCTGCTTGTCGAATCCTCTTTTTCTCTCTGCCTTCAGGATTTTTGTTTTTCTTTATAAAAAAAATCTCGAAGTTTTTTTCGTTGAGCGTAGGTAGCGGTTTCTTCATCGCGGCGGAGGAGGAGCGGTGGAAGAAGGCGACAGTCTTTTTTGTTTATCTTCTTCGATCGTCACCATGGCTACTGAGGTTAGTCATTGTCGAGGTTTCTTTTGTCTACTTTTCTACTCCCTTCTCCGTCCCCTAACATCCTCACGCGTTGCGGTTCCACCGTTTTTATTTGCCTCGTAAAGACAAGCAACTTAATTCTTTCCGGTTTCTCCCGACTTTTGTTGTCGGAAGCTGTCATTGTCTGAATGATATGCATGCTTGTTCCACATCCCTGTACAAATCTGTGGATTTTTTTGTAGTCTTCTAAGTCATAGGAGATGATTTATAGCAGATTTGGTCTCTAGAGGAGCTTGAAATTATCTCTTCAAACCCGTAGGACTTGCGAGCGATGCATTTGTTTGCTCAGTTCCTGAAAAAATGTCTTATTTCGTCTTGTCGTCTTGTCACTTGTTTCTCGAGGTTGTGAGAATTGTGCACGTTGTTTGTGTGAAAGTCAGTCAGGGCGCCTTGTATTTCTGCGGTGTAAGATTTTCATTGATTCTCCCATAGAGTTTTCAGGATGTAGATGCACTATGCTTTCTCTCGCAACTAGGTGAAGCTGTCATAGTCAAGGGCATGACTGGTCTTTTAGCGATAGGGTTGCTGCTTTGCTGCACACTTTAGATTGGAACTGTTTAGTAGATGGACGGCAGACTGAAGAAAAAGGTTCTGGTAGGCTATTCCAACAAATTGCTGTAATCCAAACCTTTACATGAACAGTTGCATTCCAAATCTTTAATGAACACCTTCATGCTCTGCTGCGCTGACAAACCTTGACTTCCTTCTTATGAGCTTATGGACATTGCAAACTGCAAAGAGATGCTGAACTAAATCAGATCTATCTGGTTTATCTGGATGTGATTGTGGTTGTTTGATTCGGTCATGGAACTCTAACCTGTATCATGTGTGCACAGACTGTTGTCCTGAAGGTGGCCATGACCTGTGAAGGCTGTGTGGGTGCGGTGAAAAGGGCCATTGCCAAGTTGAATGGTAGTTGTCTTTTGAACTTTTATGCTTGGATATGTTCAGTCATGCTAAGTTGGATCAGTTTAGGTTGAAGCAGCACTGAAGTACACTCCTTTAGAGACTGGTTGTGACAAGAGTATGTTTATTTATACCATTTTTATTGTTAAAACTTGTGAAACTAAATTTTCTGTTAAAATGACAGGTGTGGATTCTTATAACATAGATCTGAAGGAGCAGAAAGTCAGCGTCACTGGAAATGTCAAGCCTGATGAGGTCTTGGACCGCATCTCAAGGACAGGGAAGACAACAACTTTCTGGCCTAAAGATGACGAGGGTGAAGCTGTGGCTGCTTAATCAGTCCTAGAAGCCATCTTGATTGGACTGTTGTCTATGTAAGCCCCATGTGGAGAGCAGCAGAAACTGGACTGAGCAACAGTTGAGTGGACGTTAGTGTCATTCATCAGATTTGGCAATACATGTTCAAGTGGAGGAGCAGACTGGTTATGCACCGGTACTACTTACCCATCTCTAGGGATGCTTAACAGGTGAATGTACTTATTATGAGTTAGCCTGTTGAAAATACATACATTACCCTGGAAGAATACTGTAATGTCAGAGACAATCAAAGACAGTAAAATTTCAAATTCCAGTCTGTGCATTTAAAGAGTTTGCTGCTGTTCAACTGGCCATCACTTCGCATTCAAGTGACAAACTGCAAGATGTGCGTATTATGCAGCCCAGTTGCAAGCTTCACTATACTATAATTTGTCACCTATGGGTTTGAGACTTTTCATGCACATCCTGATCCTTTTTTATCCATTTCCTAGGAATCCATTGATATCTGGCTTTTCTAGAAGCTTGCTAGGAGTTATTCTTTGGTACTGGTTCTCGTTTCGTATGTATTTATTTGACCCTCACAAAGGTCTCATTATTTGAGTTAAATCCACACCAAGGGTATTTGAGAATGTTACCTTCCACACAGAGAAGTACCCTTTTCAGCTGTGCTTAAATCTGCAATTTGTGGGGGGATTGAAAGTGCCACTGCAAACTAGTGTCATCATCACCAACAATTAGCACCTTTCTGAGTCCTTTCTTCAACACACCAAACACAACAAAAACGTTCTTTAAAATTGGAAATACTTTGAAACTCGTGAACTAGAAAACTGGAATCTTCAGCATACATTCTTGAATTGTACATGATATGCTCATGAGCTTTTCTCAGTTTACATATTATTGTTATCCCCAAAGCAAAAACAATCACTTGGCCTATGCAATTTTACCATGTATTGTATCTATGAATTTTCATAGGACTGAGTTCACTTCCTCCTTTCTTCAATTTGTTTTCTTCTTTGATTTTCTTTCTATGAACCATACTCAGAATGTGGTTTTCCCAGTGCCTTGGGTACAGTTTGGGCATCAATCCCCAAAAAATTCAGGAATATAGGTAGTAGTTCATATGCTGGTTTATTATGTATATCATATGAGTGAAACTGCTGTTGTTTGGGGCTTGAGAGAATTGATCCCAGTTATGGAAATTGGTATTGTTTTGATGCAAATTGACAGACTTGCTTTTGATTATTTGAAATACATCCACATGAGTTGCCAACCAATAGTGATGTCATCATGGTAAACTGTTCTTCACATTGGAAGAGGACAGACAACATCTGTCTCTTTTGTATGAAGACAACAGACAGATGAGCGCATATTACAGGCAATGGGTTCAGTGTGAAAACCTAAACAAGTAGCAGTATATTTGCAGTACCTCTGATTGCAGGCTTGGTTGTGGATTGCTGCTTGCCCAATCTGGTATGAGCAGGTCTTGTGGAAGTTCACCTGTGTATGAGCACACTATTGATAACAAGATGATATGCAACTATTTATACAACAAAACAGCTGGAATCTACCGCACTTCAATTTAAAAGGAAAACCCATCTATAAAGGTAGACCAACCCCTATCCTTAAATGCAAAGTTCGCACTACTAAGTCTACACAGAAAGTGATTTTGATGGCTTCAGTAATCACTCAACAACAGTACAGTACTGCACCACTCACTAGAAAAATGTGGGGGAACACCCACCAAAAGGACATTCAAAGAAAACATGAGAAATCAATTTGTCCTATGCATCTATTGCAACTACAAGCCTCTTACAGCATGGCATGGCCACCTTTAGCAAATGGACTTGTTGCACATTGCCATTAGCATTATGTGGTCTGCAATCATCCAGTATACTTTTCTCTAATGGCCTTGAAGAATGAATTTTGCACTTACATGAGTGCCCTGTACAGTGAGCAGTATTGGTTGGAACAAATAGAGTTTTGAACATTCAACTGGATACCATGAAGAAGCCAGCAGCCCATGAACTGTTAAAAGTTCAGATATCTAAGAGGGTGGGAGGAAGGGGTTATCTCTAGTTATGAGGTTGACCCGATTTGTGTTCTTTAGCCTCCAGATATAGGATCCAAAATCTTTGCACCAGGGTTTGGTACCTTTTTTAATGGAGTTTCTTTCTCACCACACAACAGTTGAGGAATATAGACTTTATCCATCTCAATCCGGTGTCGTGGATCATACATATTCTCATCTCTTAGTGCCTGCAGGATGGCACCAGGTGGAGAATTCCTTCACCACCAATCAACCACACAGGACAGTTGTTAGTGAAGCATCCTGTTGACACATACCCAAAATTTTCATTTCAAGCAATGTGTCGTTTTGGTTATCAAAATCAAGAGCCTGGTGGTGTGGAAAGTCTGACTGTTCAAAAGATAAGGACTGGAGAAGTAAATAGTAGCTTGGATAACTTTCAGGCTTTGTACCACATGATGGGTAAGTTCGCAATAGATGATAGCTCAGATCAAGGGAATTTACCTTTGTATTAGGATCTTATACAGTGCTCGTAATATGGGGCAGAGCTCCACAGGTGCAACTGGCTTATTCAACTCAGGATGCATCACACTTAAGCTAGGCTGCCGCAGCAGTTCATGGAAGGCTTCCACTGCTGAAACACCCTGTACTCACCAAACTCCAGACAACCTTAATACAGACATAAAATGTTAAGATTGAACACAGCTGCTCACAACTGATCCTATTGACCACTCCCACCTACTAAGCTCAGAAACAATAACCAACAGGGTGAGGGAAACAAGTAGATTGCTCACATTGACAGGAGGTGAAAGAAGCTCTTCTCACCTGAATCATACCCTTGCCACTGATGCTGTCCCCCATTTCAATTTTAAGCTCCCCTTTAGCCAACTTCTCTCCATACCATGCATTACGGCCTTTGAGAAGGGTGACATAAGTGTCAGCTAGTAGAGGACCTGCCAATCTCTCTGGCTGGTCTGCAAGCAAGTGTGTGATGTAAATCATTTCTGATGTACAGTGTGCAAAATACACAGCCTTGCTTGTGGCACTTTCGTTTGTCAAAGCCCCTACCATCCCTGCATGTGTTTAGAGTTCCAAGGGGTCAGCAAGTGCTTTATTACCAGCACAATCACTAGAAAAATTAAAACATTCACCTCATTTGACACATAAATGACACAACAAGACAGGGAAAAACTTAGCACTCATCCACAGCACTGGCTAAAATTTTGGCATTGAAAACACAGTTTCAAGCTTGCTGTTACTGGAGAACCTGATTTTAACTAACTGCTACTATTCTAATAAAGGTTGAACCTTGTAGGCAGCCTACCATGTGAAGTTTATTTCTCACCCTGCTTAGACCTGAATTTTGGTTGACAATTTCTATTTGCATGCCAAACCCAAAAACTCCATTTCTTTGAATTGGAGAAAGGCATGGCTGAAAAGGTTCATTTGTGGGTGAAAGCAGTTTAAAATTGTTTACAATTCAAATGTTGAGGTACCACAATGTGCAAACCTTGGTCCTGTCATAACCAGAATAAGAAAGAGGTATACCTGCACCAATTGCATACACATTCTTGAGGCCTCCCATCACCTCATGGGTAGTGAGGTCACTGTTGTCCCAAACTACAAAATGCGGCTGTCGCAAAAAGTGTGCCAGTGCCTTTCTCCACTTCTCTGAACCACAGATGCGAGCATTGGCATACTCCCTGTTGTACACTTCTGCAGCAATGTTGGGACCCCCTAAATAGAGCACGTTCTCAGCTGCAACTCCAGCTGTCAGCAGCCACAATCACAAAAACCTAAGTTAGTCCTTGACCATGATATAAGGAGCACAGGATGCATTTTGTGATCACAAATTGTCAATGAAACATTGACAAGGCCCTACATGCACCATCTACTATGGTGCCTTCCTTAACTCAGCCTGTCACCTGCTTCCCACAGAACAGTACTCTCTGTTTAAGTGCAGACCATTTGTGCACCTGCAAATGAACATGAGGAGTGCACAGTCAAGCCCTCTTCACATTGCTAATAAGGACTTGCAAACTTGAGGACTATCTGAATACTCTCTGTTGAAGTGCAGATTACTTGTGTTCACCTGCTAATAAACATGAGCATTGCACACTCTTGCACTAGCAAATATGCAGAGCTAATGAATTGCACTGCACACGTGACCTCCCTTCAAATCTTTTTGTGGAGAGCAAGGAACGAATGTGCATGATAGTCACATTCAAGCATTCCACGGTTATCACGATCTATTGGGTAAGGAGATCCTAAATGAGAACCCCAACAACTATGCTATCAATAATGACGTTGTGAAAGGAAGAGAGCTTCCTGGGAAGAGAAACAATCACAGAGGTCCTTCCTACAGGAATTCAGATGGTCTTGCATATGGGAAGTTCTCTAAAATACAAAATTGCATTTGGGCAGCATATACAGAAAACATAACCTAGGTAGCCAGATAGACATTGACATCCCTTGGCTAATGCCTGTTCAACAAGAAGCTATTGTAATGGTTTCTTGAGCACAACAACAATTTTGACAACCCCCTTACTAGAGGGAACTTACTTGTATCAACAATCATTTGTGTGGGGGTGATGATGTGGGGAACAGGCTGAAGAACAGCCTCCACACCCTTGGCCAGTGAGATGATGACAGGCATGGTGCGTCGCTCTCTCCAGTATCGTCCAATCTGCTGGAAAACAGGACGTATTTCTGTGGAAGGGAGAGCATTGACAACAATGTCTGCATCCCACACTGCCTCCTGCAGGTTTGTTACCACCTTGAGAGGACAGAGAGGAGTATCAATCATATTCAAACAGAATCCATCTCTTAGGATCTCATCTGCATACAGTGTTCGATCTCCTAGACGTGCCTCCACATACTTCAGATATGCACATTTGCAGATGAGGCGCCGCAACACATCTTCTCGAGCATTGATCACCTCAAAAAGATGCTCTGCTGTTGGTTTATCAACTTCCTTTCCTCCTCGTCTCCAGATCCGCATCTGCATGAAAGGGAGGATGGGAGAGATCAGACAATGGTTCACATGTAGAATATACTAAGGGATCATGGATATGGTAATGAAAATGCTATCAACAATACCACCACAAGGAACAAATTGCACATCAGCATGATCTCTCAATTCTACAAATCGCCACACAAGAGACACTCGGTGGCAGATCTTCCTGCTAATTGCCACACTTCTGCATCTCCGGAGCAATAATACTCTCTGCAAGCTATTTGCACCTTTTTGTTGGATCCACAATCAGAGCATCTTTTCTGCAATACGGAGCGATAGAAGAAGAATATCTAGAGAACTGTGAACGCTCTCGCACCTGCACAGAATCGCGCAGTGCTCCGTATGCATCCTGCAGCATGGCAATGAAGACGCTCCCCCAAGCACCGGCTCCTACACCAACGATACGTAATGCATCCCCGTCTACCTTCCCTAGCAAGCCGCGAAGCTCCGCCAACCTCTCCTCCCCAAATCCAGACGCGTGAGCCGCCTTCTTGGCTGCCTCATGGTTAAGATGACCATTGCAACTATCCTCCGCCATCACTGCCTTCCTCTCTATGTCTCTAATTCCCTCCCTCCCTCCCTCTCTCTTTCTCTAAACCATCCGCTTCCCCACCGATCTCTTTGTTCTCCACCGATTCAAACCGGCACTTCTCTCTTCCCTCCCTCCCTCGCGAACCTCTTCCCAAAACAAAAAGAACCTCAACTACGTAGTTGCTCCAAAGAGAAGTCCTTCAGAAAAGATTTCGTCCCTTCTGTTTCATCAAACCCAAACCCTACCTCCTTGTAGAACTCGCAGCTTAAACAAACAATGTATCCAATGCTACAGCACACACTGATGCTCGCAGGATGACAAACCAAAGTACCCAAACAACAAGGTACTTACAATAGGTACTCACTCACAATTGAATCAAGCGTCGAGCTAAGACACAAAAGCAAAAAGGAGCAGAAAAGAATGGAAAAAACAAAAGAGAAGGGACGCAAGCTCCAAGCCCAAAAAACAACAACAACCACACCGTCTCAGAACGTGGGAGAAGAAAGCAAGGAAAAGAAGCGTGGTGAAGAATCAATTTCCTACATAGTTGTTACAGCAGCAGCAAAGGACGTAAAGCCGGAGAAGACAACAAGGACTGCACTTTTGCACTGTAGCACCGTGACAGAGCGAGCGAGGATTCCGGTCCCCGGATCGTCCGCCGCGGGCATCGAGAACGTCATCTGGAACGTAATAAAACAACGGAACGGACCCTGGAAACACGGCGAGTTCTCAGCACCAACTTCGACCGCTCGACATTCTTCGTCGCGAGCGAGGGGGCGGGTGGGGAATACGTACTTTATTCGTGCAGATGTGTAAAGCGCAAGTAGTACTGCACAGATAAGAATCGCAGAAGGCAGCTTTGTGTCGCGTATCAGTTGCGAGCTAGCTCCGCTCATGATGATTGCCGCCCTTGCCAGGCTGACGGACGGACGATCGTCCTGCCTTGCACTTCAGACTTTTGAGGATGCGAAAGATCCAGAAGCAGAATGTAAGTACAGAGAAAAAGGACGAAGACAAACACAAAAGGAAACAAAAGGATCAATCAAGAGCTCTTGCGATGATCATACTCGCACTGTTTCTTTCTTTCTTTCTTTCCGCATGCCCCGCGACACCTGGCTTGTCGCTGCTGTCCCAGTTCGCTGAGCTACTTTTATGAGAGTAGTAGGAGTGTTGATCGAGTGTTGAACTGCGGGTTTTGGGTTGTTGTTACTACTGTAGAACCTGCTCCATTACTACGACGTCGTGGTCGTGGGCCCAGCAGCTCAGTGCTGCTTTGACTTCTGTGGCACCTATCATGATTGAAGCTCTATTATGGATATATAGCTCAAGAGCCAAAGCTGACACAAGCTCTGCTCTATGGCAACACCAAATGCCGATGATCCGGAACACATGCAATGATTGGAAAAATGCGCTGGCTCCAGAATCGTGGTCATTGATGACTCCAGATGCAAGAGGACGTCGTTGCTCATGAGGCCGTGACACAGACTTCAGGCCGGGAATCCGTCGCTGGAACCAGAAACGCTGTCAGTTCGAATGTCGCAACAGCAGGCCATGGCAGAGGCTATATCTAATCCTTCTGAAATCGCAGAGCTGATAAATCCGCTGTTTGATTTTGGAAGCGCAAGAACTAAGAACGGTCTAAGAGCCGCGTTATTCCTAAGAGTTTACGCTTACAACTTTGGTCACCGCCTTTACACGGATGCAAGAGCGATCCTAGGAATAGAATACACAGAATCGGCGAAGCTCGAAAGTCGACGATCACGCTTCCGTCAACTAGGCCGCTTAATGTAACTTAATGTAACAACAATTTGCGCCTCTTGCTACCATTTGTTGTACACGAATCCGAATGCAGCGCAGATTCAACACAATTTTTCAAACACTTTTGTTTTTTTGAAGCACAACAGCAGACCCAACCTGACAAGCCATTGGCACCCTCAAGTCAAGCTCAATGGCAGAGGGCCGCCAAGAATTTCTTCACCTGTACACAACTGCATTTGAAGGACCTTTTTGGGGCCCCAGTGTCCCAGAAGGGGCTATACCAGTGAGCCATCACACCTAAGGGTACTCCATCAACACAAGTTGAGAATCAGGGCGACTTACCACAGCACTATGTACACAGGAGGCTTTTTTTTTCTTTTTTTTTTTTCCAATTTTATGACATAGCCACACTTGCAATCATCCACAAGAGGAATTAGCCAAATTTGGTCAGAGAGGAAAGTCAAAAAATTTAAGAATGATACTCTATTTTGGCGACTTATTGTCTAAATATGGCGATTTCAGAAGAACAATTCCTCGAAATCTGGCGACTTACTTTTTTTCACTGGGTTTTTTTGTTGCCAAGTGGTGAAAGTTCACCCCAAAAAACAAAATGCTGGTGCGCAGCATTGAGAACTCACAGACCATAGTGCTGTAGCTACATGCTTACCTACCTCCCACCAGTTCATGACAGACCCATTATTGTGGTACCTACTGAAAAGCTCAAGCGTGTTCCTTACCGAGGGTTACTGATCATTAATATTTTGTTAAGGAAATTTTTTGTGTATTGTAAGTGGCGATCATCCCCAGGAAAATTTAGCCAAATCTGGCTATGAACCAGATATGAAGCATAATTCTTCTATATTTATGGTTACACACAATATAAACCAAAGATAGAAATCTGGGAATTTCTCCTACTTTTTTTTTTTTACTTACCCACATTGAAACCAGGGTTTTCTTTTTTTTCTTTTTTTTCAATTTTCTGATTTAGCCACATTAGCAAATCCTCCACATGAGGAATTAGCCAACTTTGGCTATAGGTTAGAGAGTAAAGTAATTTTTTTAATAATAAATCTTGGAATGTTTTGACAACCTGCTGGAAACTATTGTTTAAATATGGTAATTTGAGAAAAAAACAATTAAAAATCTGGCACCTTTGACACATTTTTTCCCACAAAAATACTTTGCACGAGTCGCATTGGAATTTTTTGGTCACCAAGTGGAAAACATTCATACAGAAGATGTGACAAAAGTGACCATCATGAGGATCACGAAGGGAGGGGTCTTAACCAGTGTTGGGTGGGTATCCCAGAGAGTGCTGGTTATCAACTGGGCATCACTCGTTGAAAACTTTCGGATATTAGTCTAAGTGATATGCATATCAATATCCTAACTCTCAGTTTTCTCTCACCAGAGAACTAAGGTGAGACCTTCTTCTTCTTTTTTAATCATAAATTGAGAACTGGGAGAACGTTTTTTTTCTTCTCTGGATCCGATTCCCAACTAAAGGGCTCAAGTGGTAGGTGTAGGGGTTAAATAGCAGCTTCTGAAAAAAGGAATCCTAAGTGGCTGTTGGGTGTAGGGGTTAGGTAAGAACTAGAAACTTCTAGAAGAAGGATCTTAAACCCTAAACGGTGCTCAATTTTGCTCTCAACATTAAAAGAAAACTAGCCTCTTTTTTTCCCCCTCTCACATTGTTCAAAGTTCTCTCAAAGTGTTTAAAGTTTAAACTCATTTGAAAGGTCTCTTGAAAGCGCTTTCTTTTTGGTTGTTTAGATGTTATGTAGTTTAGTATTGACGAAGTTATTATTATTATTTTTTCGCATTCCTTCTTCCTCCCACAACGCAAGCTTGTTTTTCTTTTCCCTTCCTCCCTACTTGCTTGCTTCGCATGCTTGCACCTTGCACCCGCCCGCTTCACTTGTTTTGTGGATGTTTCATCACTTGTTTCATCATCGCTTCCACCATTGGTTTTTTGTTTCCACCTACTTTTGCCATTGCCACCTACCCCCGCTTGCCTCCGCCATCACCACTTGTTCCCACTTGCCTATTCCCACCTACTTCCACCATCATCGCTTGTTTTTGCTTGCTTGCTCCTACTTACCTCCACCATCACTATTTGTTCCTGCTTGTTTTTGCCATCATCAACTAATCCTGCATGCCAACCCCCATCATTGCCATTTGTTCATGCTTGCCTCCTCTCACCTGCTTTTGCCATCATTGCTTCTTCAAGTACCCTACTTGCTTTGTCACTTACTTGCTTGCTTTATTGTTTACATGTTTGAATTTTGAATTCACCCTCCTTGTTTGGTACTTCTTCCCTTTTCTATTTGTGCAAGAGGTGGAGCATAAGAGGCACAACAACCCCCTCCAATTTAGTAATTTTTCAAAAAAATTCGTGTTTTCGTTTTTCTCTTGGATTTGTAATTTAATTTTTCATTTTTTGTTATTTTTTTAAAAGTCAATTGTTAATTTTGTGTTGTTTGTTTTACAAGTTTTTAACGTTTGGATTATGCATATTCCCAAACATTAACCACATAAACCCAAAACCCTAAACTGAATATTAATCAACATTCTTTTTTTCCATTTTTATTATTATAACCGTTCATTATAATATCATTTTCATTTTCTTACATTAAGCCTTTTTGCTTTGTAAATGCTTGTAAATGTTTTCTAAGCCTTCAAACCTTTTATTACATTGTTATCTTTTGTTTGTTTGTTTATAATTATATGCAATATATGAAATAGATTTGGTAGAATATTATTGATTATTTTTCTTCTTTTAAATCTTTTGGGAAAACTACAACATGGAACATTCATTAGAAAATGAAAACAAACTAAATGAAACTTGTGACATTTTCATGAATGAAATTTTTATGGAAGAATAGAATGTGGAAGAACAATTTGAAATAAATCCTAATATGGAATTTGAAATTGGAGGAAATTTGCAAACTAAATGAAGAAGAAATAATGTAACAACATTTTTAAAAGCTACATAATCAAAGGAAATTTTGGAAACTAGAAGGAAGAAATGCTTTGTGTTAGTCTTTCTTTTGCATAAATGATAACAAACCTATGAACTTAAAGCAACCACAAGTAATGAAATGTTTGTTATGTTATAATGCACCCATGAATGTTTCAAACCCAAAAATGCAGGTAAGAAAAGGTCTAATCTCATATTACAAAACAAATGGCATAACATCCTTAAAAAAACATGTGCATGTTAATCACTATTTTATTTCCCAAAAATTTGAAGAAGTACAAAATATGATGAGAGGAAGAAATATAGAAAGGCAATTAACAAAGAAACGTTTCAATCCATTTGGATTTTCCATATAAAAAGAAATTATTGTGACGGATTCATTTTTTCCAAATAATATTTAACAAAAGAAATTTGATGAAGATCTAGGTTTGTTAATTATAAGAAAAAATTTGCCAATTCAATTTGTTGAGAGAATATGGTTTAAAAGATTATCACTACATTCATGTCCAAGATTTAATTTTCCTTTCAAAAAGCAGGTTTCACAAGAGATTTTGCCAAATTTGGTGGAGAAAACTAATCAACTATATGTTTTGCCTAATCTTACAAAATGTTGTATAACAATTATAAGTTTTGACTTATGAATGAATAAAGGTGCTCATGATATTTTTGCTTTGGTTGTAATTTTTTAAAGATCTGATTGGCAACTAAAACATATAAATACACAAACAATTATCATGAATTGAAATATTTAACTCACAGTGATCAAAATTGATTGATTAATTCCCCACAATGAAATATTGAGGTAGTTGGTAAAAAAATTTGCGCATTGATGCCCGAGATTGAAGCATGCATGGCAATGACAAGCTCCAAATTATCTAGTGTTACTACTATTATAACTAATGATCTTTTAATGATTAAATATAGATGTTACTACTGATGTTGTTGATTGAACACCACAAAATGGCCATTGTTGGAACATTTATGTGCATGCTCTGAAGCAAAAGATGAAAGGTGAAGAACTTGGTTAACAATAGTTGATATTGTTAACACCATGTCATGAGACACAAAGTCTTGCACCTTGTGATCAATTCTTGTAAAGGTTGAAGCCTATTATTGTTGTTGTAAGAAAACACTTATGTTCAAAGCTTGTAGAGTGGAGCCTGCATGAAGGGGGAAATAAAGAGTGAAAAAAGTTTAAAGAAAGGGAGGGAAGCATTACTTAACATTGATTTAGTTGTGTTGACTTGAAGTTTTAGGTAATGTCATAATTTTTTCTAAAATGTTCATTTTTCAATAGATTTCAATGTTATCAAACATTGGCGTTTAACATTGAGATAACTCCATTGCCATGTCATATGTCAATAGCCTTAGTGTTAATTAGGTAGGATGACATGTGTGGACTCATAGGTTTTTTTTTCACCCTAAACATCAACCTAACATTAGTGCAAACATTAAGTGTAGTGTGTGTTCAAATCATAATCCTTAACATCCCCCTTCAAAACACATGTCATAATCATGATCCAAAAAAATTTACTATTTGAATTGTCCCTTGTATAAGTTGTTGAAATGTTAAGATGTAATTTCTGTCAAAAACTAAAAAAGTTTAACTTTATGTGTTGAAAGCTCCTTTGCTTTAAAATTAATTCAAGTATGCACTTAGCAATCAAATCAAATCACAAGGCCAAGTAATTCAATTATGTAGTGACATCAAACAATGGATTAAAAATGTGTAGGATAAAGCCCTAGGATGGGGCATTCTCAAAATAAAAGGCCTAGGATAAATATGGGAGGCTTTTATGCATGTTAAAGCATGTGGCCTTAAGCTTTACCTATCACCAAAAAATAATTTTTTGGAGTTCTTTATGATTGAAAAAGGGCACCATGGGGACTTATCATCCTCAAATTATTGTTCCCCAAATGAATTGAATAAGTTTAATTCTTATTACCAATCATATAGTTAATCCAATTTCATAAGTTGGAAAATGAATTGATAATGGGGGATGAAATAATTGTAGCTTGAAAAAGAAATCCATAAATTTTTAATTTATTTTGGTGCCTTTTATTGAATAGAAAACGAAAAGAATGTCATGAGAACCTAGCATTAAGAGAAATGCAAGCTTGGTAAAACCAAACTTACAATTGACATAAATAAAACATAAATATGAACTTTTTAACATTTTTCCCGACTTTTTACCATTACCTTGGGTACATAATATAAAAAATGCCATGTTTTACACTCCTTGTCCCAAGGTCACAAAAGTGTAGGTTGCTTATGCACAAGCATAAGTTATTTATGAAAAAGATGATTAGGTGACATTACAAAAATGCTAGGTTATGTAAAATGCAGTGTGCCTAGGTTTTTCTTTTGTTTTTTGACATTTGCTAAGTTTAAACATGGATGTAAACTTGTTTCATCTATTCACCAATAATGGTCCCCCCCCCCACTTTGTAACCTTTAATTTTTTTTTTAGTTTCTATTTAGAAAGTAGTCAAGTAAGATACAAACATTGATGAAGAACAAGACTGTGCGATATGGTGGTTTTGTTTCCTACTTTGGGTTTCCATGATTTTCAACTTTTCATCCTTCAACAATTTTGTTTGGCCCACAAAATCTCTCATGTCTTTGCACTTTCCTTTTTTCTACTTATGCATAAATAATACAATAATGTTGGCAATAGTCTAGGTGCCCAAGCTCGTCACAAGAGGAGAATTTAAAGTAGGCTAGTCTTGAATTCATCTAAAAGCCCAAATTAGTCTTTTGACACATCTTTTTTCCCTTCCAATTTTTTTGCAACTTCTTTTAAAATATCAAGGTGTGTCTCATTTCACATGTTATTGTTTTAGTAGATGTTCTTGTTATGTCCTCTTTTCATGCAATATTTTGCAAATGTTTATAATGTCTTTTTTTTTCCTTGCAATTTTTTCATGCATCTTTTGTCATTTTACTTGTTTTAGATATGTTTTTTCTTCTTGCAATTTAAAATTGTCTAGTATAATGCATTTTTTTCTTCTTTGCAATTTTTTGTGACATATTTTCATAAACCAAATGTGTGTCATTTACATTTCTTGTTGTTTTTTTTACCAAGTTTTAGTATTTTTCTTGTTTTACACTATGGAACTTTTTGGTACATGTTTTTTTTACCTTCCTTGCAATTGTTTTGCAACTTTTTTTCAAATATCAAAGTGTGTGTCATCTACATCTATTGTTGTTCTACTGGATGTTTTTGGGTTGCATCTTTTCTTGCAAATAGAAGAATTATTATACTTTCCGATTTCTTTAAATGCAACAAATTTTTTAAAAAAGATGGGATACATGTCAATTGGGATAGACATTGTGGCATATGTCAAGAAAATGTTGGTGGATGGGGCTTCTATTAAGTTCATTTGAGATGTAGTGCAAATCAATGACTTAAAACAATTATAAAGGTTCATGACTAGGGCCTTGCATCATCATTTTCAAATGTTTCATCACGTGAATGTTGATGAAGTTTATAGAAAAATTGAAGTGCTACTACCCATCCATAAGAACTTATGTTATAGATCATTCATATCCTTTGACAACAAATTTTTTAAATTTTTGCACACAACATTAAAAGAGACACTAGCTTTGTTTCAAAACATTAAAGGTGATTGTTCATCCTGCCCAACTTTTGGTTCAAAGAAAGCACCTTTCGTTAATGCTTGATTATGTGGGAAAAGATTTTGCAAACAATAAACCGAGGTGTTTGATTATTTCGAAAAGGAATAATTGTAAGCCTTGAATAATCATTTTGCAAGAGAAAATTGGAGATGGAGATGGTTGTTAAAGCTTGCCAAAAACAACCACATTATATATTTTGTAAAAAAAAACTTTTCGTGAAAGGTTAGTTTTTTAAAGGTAGTTGTTCACTTTAGCACATTTTTGTGCACTCTGTCTTGCTACAACAACTTGCATTACTTGTGGTCTTCCTTCATTCATTAATGATACACATGTTGCTAATCTTGTTTCAGATGTGGTACCCACCTTTTTATGATTACAAGTTGAATTTGCAACATTAAGATTTTCCATTCAACAAGTGAAATGTGTAGCTTGGTTTCCACATGGATTAAACCTATCCATATCACTGCCTTTAGGTTTTCTTACACCCGATGTGCAGTTTTTCACATTCTAAGTGACGCACCCCCAAACTCCTTGGTGGATTCAACTGCGAGTCTAAATGTGAAAATAACAGAAGGATAAGGAGTTGAGGCACATTCCTTGGCTCACAACACTTTGGGGGTAGAGGGGTGTGCTGGAGTTTTGAGATGGGGATTAGGAAGAGTGACAAGCAATTCAATTACCCACATGGACTTGCACAAACCAAACAAGTTGGTTAGTGCATAGTTGGAACACTTTTGGTGCACAGACGAGCCATAGGCAAACACGGATTCATAAAATTCACCACGGCCTGGACTTGTGGGAAGCCACCACCTTCCTCTTTATAGTATACTTTGTGCCTTGTCACGGGACTAGCACCCAAATGTCATTTTGTTAAGAGTCCTGAAATTCCCGAAATTGGGACTTTTGCAAATTTAGAAGCTCATAACTTTGTGTGTAGACCTCCGATTGAGATGAAGTCTAAAGCAAAGTTATAGCCCTTGTCAAGGCTTTTCAAAGATATATGGCACGCCACCTGCACGCAATGAAATCAGGGCGATTCTTGACTTTTAATGGTCAAGAGTCAAATTGACAATTTGACTCCCAACCCTTCTTTTGGCCATAACTCGTGTTTTAATTACCCAAATGGGTCATGCAAACCCATTTTAGACATCTACGTTCCAGGAGCTTTTTAGTGGTATGAAGAACTTCTTAATCCAATGAGTTTTGACCCTTTCAATCTCCCTTTGAAGATTCTAGAGTCCATTGGGACTCCAACTCCCGAAATGAGAGCTCATTTGGGAGTGTGGAGGTTCATTCCTTCACATTCTCTTGCACTCCCGGAGGCATGAAATGTGATTCCCGGGCTCGCTCTTGGCCCGCACCTTTACAAGCCTTTACTTTAGTTGCAAGCCCAAGGTTAGGGTTGCAACACTAGATGCACTAGGAGTTTCTATGCCATTTATGGAGTCCTTTGTCGTAGAGGCATTTTAGTACCATTTTCAACATCATAGTTAACCTCCTTATGTTTGCAAATCCATATGCAACCTTTGGGATACTTTTGCTTTGCTATGCCTAATGCCCATATTATTTATTGCATATTGTATTTTCATTTCCAAGTACTAGCTTGCAGCATTATGTCGAATTTGATTCACGTACCATGGTTACATTGGAAAAATTATTGGGCATGGGATCTTTCAACATTACAGTGGGTCATTTAGCTTATCATTGGGTCACTTTACCTACTTTTTCAAGGGGGTTTGGCCTCCCTTTAGTGGTTCGATTTATTGCTTTTGCATTCTTGGGATGTTGGGTTTTAGTTACTTTTACATTTATCATTTGTTTTTAATGGGATGATCACCCCATTCTTTTTTATGCGGTAATAGATGTTGAAATCGACATTTTTCTCTTCTAGTGTGCATTTTGAGCTTTATTTACCCCATGACCGTCCTTAGCTCCCCCCTTTGAAACTCTTGTGGTACAGTTGTATTTTCATTTATAAGCTTTTTTGATGGATCATCTACATGAGCAAAAATTTGCCACGTTTTAGTAGGTGTTCCCTTAAACACCATACAAACATGTTTCCAATCTTATGTAGATCCAACCATAGGTGCTTGGTTATTAGTTCGCCCTACTTTATTTGCATTTTGTTTGTCCTTGGTTCATTTCTTCACAACATTATGTATCCACCTTGGTTTGCCACATCCAACAATTGCACATCTTTCATGTTATTAATGTGAACATACCATTGATGATTTAATTATCTATTTGTTTCAATGCCCATGTGAAATTGAACACACAATAACCCACGATACTCTTCAAAATATCGTCACAACTATTGTTGTGGAAAATGGAACACAAGTATAGAGAAAGGTTTCCCACCTTTGCCCCCACCACACTTAAGGACAAGTTGATATTTGTATCATTAGAGACAACTTTCAAACCTTAGTGGACGTTGTCATATTTGATTCGATTTGCACGAATATGGAATTGCATGCATTATCCATGACAACGCATGCAATGATAATTGCTGCTTAAGAGAGCACACATTCATATGTGGAGAGCACATCAAGAGATGCCTTCATTCCCTTTGCCATAAAGACTTATGATTGTTTTCATTCTTGTTTCAATTCCTTTTTACTAATGTTCAAGCCACTATAGCTCGTCGTTAGCGATCCTCTTTAATTCATGTGATGTTTATTTCTTATTATTAGTAACATGTCCATAACCCTCTAGCATGGGCAAGCCATTGCCATTTTTCACACTTGAAAGGCATTCCTCATATCTTCCAAACATTGCAACTAGTGCACCTTTGTCACTAGTCAATTTATGATAGATGACGTGTTTTTAGTTTACGATCTTTTATTTTATTTGTATATTATTGGTGTCTTGATAGTTATGTTCCTTGTTGACTTGTGTTTTCGTGCTCTTATTTACCTTATACTTCTTGTGGACGGGCTCCCATCCCTACTTTTTTATATACAGGTTTTTCTTCATCAATTTGCTTCAGGTAGCCCAGAGTCTAGGCTACCTAGACAGTTCCTAGGCTACCTTAGAATTCAGCTCCATGGAAGGCGACGTACAGGGCATGGCTCTTTTTGTACTCCGGAACCCAGGAGCTTGCCCGGGCCCAAGACAGCGCAACCCGGGGACGCAGGATTTTGAATAAAAGAAAAGAAAAGAACTCCGAGCGAACCCGCCGTTAGTGGAATTGTACGCTCGGTAAAAACGAACCTAGAGTGGATTAAAACCGAGCCTACCACTGGCATAAATAAAACGTAAATAGGAACTCATAAACGTTTTTACAGACTTTTTATCAGGACGCCTGGAGCTTGCCCGGGCCCAGACACGGCGCAACCCGGAAACGCGAAGGCCCGGGTAGCCCCAGAAGGCGCAGGCCGGCGGTGGTGCGCACAGTGGAACTGGAACCGTGTTTTAGGGTTTCAGGAAGTGAGTTGCACGCGATGCGCTTCTTCGCAACACGCAAATGCAGATGCGCAAAATGCTCTTGCATTGTCTGTCTGGGTCCGTCAGTACCTTGCTCCTTACGAACATCAGCGCATGATGCAGAACTTTCTGTAGTTATAGATCCATATCTGTAAGTTTTTTTTTTTTTTTCTGTAGGTGATGGGGCCTCTTGTTTGGTGTAAGGACTAGTCAACGGGAGTCACAGGGCGGGCGGAGAAGTGAAGAGGGGAGGTGCGAGAGATATGCCTGAGGAGAAGGAGAAGAAGATGGTAGGGGAGCGGAGGAGAGCTCAACGGATCAAGCGTGTTTTGGCCGACACCACGCCGCATCACTTGGAGCAGCTAACGAAGCAGGCGCGAGCCCTCACTGGGGACGATGAAGGGGCCGAGGTTCAGGGATCGTCTATGGAGGCAATCCGTGCTAGATTGGGGAACCTGCAGCAGAGGCATTCCAGTTTACGGGACAAGCTCACCAAGGCGAATCCACCTCACAAAGACTTTAACGCGAAGATGGAGGTCTGTTTGTGTATTATTGTATGCATGCATCAAAGTGTTGTTGCTCCCAAACCAAAATTGTTGTGGCAATCTCGTAGATGCACATGTGCATGAAAGTTCAAACCCTAGTGCTCCAGCAGCCTCACCTGAAACTCAAGAAGAAGTTAAACCCTTCCGAAGTTTTTCGAGATTTGTGGCAAGATTCTGGTTGCTTAACATCCAAGCTCAATCTTGTGGCATATGTGAAGAGGCTGTCTGGAATTTTCACAAACAATTTTGGTTGAGTTATGGCAGCATGAGCAGCAGGATCAGTGAATTAATTACCTACATGATCTTGGTTGATTTGCTTCTTGAATCTTGAGTATATGGTGTTCTCTGCCATATCAGCGGCCTTGCAACTCTTTATTCTCTCCAATTATCCACCTGTAGTTGAAAGAATTTGTGAAGCTTTTGAGCCATACAGGTAACAAGATGTTGGGTAATGCTGAAAATTTAATTAGCTACTGCATCTGATCTTGGAAATTTGTGCAGTTGGAATTCAAAGAAGGAGAGACAGAGAGCATTCTTTTGGAGGGAGATTCATGGAATGATGATGTCATCACAGAGCTCCAGGGAAGAATCTGTGAGAGTGGGTCCAACAGCAGAGGGGAGGAGGATCAACAAGTTGATGTGAAGCCTGAATTGTATGAGAAACCAATAGGTATGATATTGTTGCATCCACTTTGCCAGGATTCACTTTTCATGAGTGGCAAGCTTCATGCATGACGATACCTTCAGTTTATGTTCTCTATGATTTTATGTTGGCAATTTGCATTTTGTGAGCAAAGTGCAACTGAGCCCGGAATGCAGTGAACATGAATTCTGATGCTGTTGGTTGATACTCTTAACAGAAAGGCAGAGTGTGATGTATAAACTTCATAGGAAGATGATTCATGGAGTGAGTGGAGGCCGAATCTCTGTTCGTTTTGACACTGGTTTTGGGGAGGAAAAGTGTGAGAGCTATTATTGTGTGCTGACCAGCAGTTCAGCAACTGATAAGCTGCATGTGACTGAGCACTCAATACCCTTCTTTCTACCACTCCGGGAGCTTGAGAAAGCACACCTGGCCACCAGCCCCCGAGTATTTATTGATTATGTTGGTGACATCCTGCAAGCCTATGTTTCAAGGCGTGAACAGGTATACAACTTTTTCTTAATATATGTGTCTGGTGAAGAGTTATGTTCTTGTTGGAGGGAAGGGTGATTTACTCCTAAGTTATTGCAGTAGGATAGAACAGCTACAATGTACTGATGCATCTCAGTTCATTGTGGTCAGGTGAGGGAAGTTAAGGAAACAAAGGGTGAGCATATTGGAGAATTGTATCACAGCCTTTCCTTCAGCTTGATTGAACTAATGTTGAAAGAGCCCCATTGCCAGGTATGCGTAATAGGGAACCTGTTTTCACATATACTATACACAGAGTATGTGATGGGTGATGCACAATCTGGGTGAAGCAACACAATGCTCTTGAGCTTTGTCATATCCAGTATAGATGCTTTGTCAGTTTGGTTCTTACTGCTGAGTTCTGCACGCCTGTTGAAAATTTGATGTTTCTTATCTTGTAGGTGGGGGTGAGCCTTGCATATTACAATCTGGAGTCGGAGCTTCCCACACAGAGTAGTGTAACTGCCTGGTCAAATTCTGCAGAATTGCTTCCTCAAGTTGCAACCAAGAGACGAGCTACCAGTGTGCGTTCCACTGCATTCCGGTTACCAAAAGCTGAAGGTTTTCTGCGAACTATGCCATTACCACAGGCATTGGATGAACTTTTGGCTGACTTGCAGGCTACTACAGGGTCTCCCTGTTCTCCAGAAGAGATTGAGGTTACACCTCTTCTGCCTGCCGAGACTGCCTGATAGCTGCTGCTATAATGTGGGTGGAGATTTTCAGCAATTTGTTCATGAGGTACAACGTACAAGTTATTGATGATGCATCCAGATGGAGGGGAACTTATTCAGGTCTAACAGATATACAAGCAACCACATTGTGCTCCAAGCACCATGCTGAACAGAAGCTGAAGATTCTGCAGACCATGCTGGAGCAATGGATGAACTCATGGTTGATTTGCAACCTACTTCAGGAGTGCCATCTACTCAGCTGCTATTTAGGTTGCATCCATTCAACCTGCGGAGACCTCATGGCAGGTTTTGTAGTAAGGTGGTGGAGATCTTTGCATTTGTTAATGATGGACCATTTACAGGATATGGTTGTAAGATATTTTCAGAGGGGAGACTCATTTAGGTCTGCCAGAGTCCAGGGTCTGTGTTAGCTCAATAGGCTATCAATCTTCTTTGTTGAGTATCATTAGGTCATTACCATGAAGAGGGGCTCTCATTCTTGGGTACATAGGTCACATGACAGGAAGCCATATTTAGAGTCAATTGCTGCATTTTTGAACAAGGAGCTTACTCAGCAACTGTTATTCCTTTCTTTATGGATGTCAAGGTCTTCCTTGGTTTCTTCACGTTCCTCAACTTTTCACCTGGTGACAGTCTTGCAAGTCAGGTGAACAGACTTTTTTACTTTCACATTGAGTCTATCACAGGTACCACAAGATTTCACTGGTGACCTTTTCTACCTGTACAGGGTTTTTCTTCTACCTCAGCTACAGTTTGCAGGTATGTTGCACAATGAGTTGTGCAGATGTTTCCAGTTTATGTTTAAAGGAAATGTTCAGGATGCAGGGGGTGAGGGGGTCATCTACATAGGTCTCTGCCCATAGATACCTCCACAAGCTTGTTGCATCTTGGATGAGGATACTGTTGAGCTTTTTGGATGAGCTATGGCTTGTGAGTTCTAGTCAACATCATGACTGACTCTTGTTGCTTCTGGAAATGTGACAGAAACTCAGGATGAATGTTTTTCTATGCTTTTTTGCCCGAAATATTCAGCAGATTATGATATGCTTCTGGACACCCACCTTTGGAAATATATACATGCTAAGCGTTTGGCATGTAATTTCACTCTTTTCAGGCTCCTCTATGCAAGGAAAGAAACAAAAGTGTCTTTGGTTTATTTCAAATACTAAAGACAACTAGTTGGGACATTAGTATATCTCAATAATTATTGTCAAACATCTGCAAAGGCCTTATAATCCTTAATCAGAGAGCCAAATTCTGTGCTCAGGTAATCAAAAGACACCTTCAAAAAATGCAAGCATGGTCAATCTCTTTCCTTATTTGGCTACACAAATGGCTACTGGGCTAATGATTGAGATGAGAGAAAACCTATAAGTGTAGGGTTAGACTTTCATTGATTTTTTAAAATTACCTTCCATAAGGTGCTCTCCAATTGCACTAGAAAAATTGACACAGGGCTTCACATGGTTTCCTACCTACTCTTGGTTGAACTTTGATTATTTGCAATACAGAGTTGTTTATACAACAAAATCAGAATAGAAAATTTTGATGGAATCAACAAGTAATGTGTGGCTTCAAAATCTACTATCTGAAACTAGTTTGGATCCTAATCCACAATTTTTTTCATGGTGACAATGAGTGCAAAATTATAGAAAAAGCCTATTTTTGCACGCAAGGATAGACACTATGCCATCCATACACATTTTGTGCACCATTCAATTAAAAACCAATTAACTTCAGTTTAATTTCTTCCCTCTCACTGAAGGTTGGATGTGATGAACATTCATAGATGCCCAAATGTTGGGACGAGATCACAAATAGGACTCAATATCCACAAAATTATCAATTACACCAGCTCTACAGGCAATAACATAATGACCTGCAGACTTTAATTTGGATGAAGTTCAGGTGTGAAATAGCACGAAACTGAGTCTGGGTCCCTTCCTTAATTAGGTGTGTTGTTCGACATAAGTCTGTTGTACACATGGACAGGGAGGGGGAGGATCCTTATAGAGTGACTTTTCTAGTGTAATTGGAGAGCACCTTATGGAATCTGCTATCAAGAATTGAAAACACCAATTGAGAACACAAGTCCAAATTGGACTTGCATAGTTCATAGTTGAGGGTTTTATGGTTGTTAGTTTCGAGTTTTATTGAAAGCTGAACATTGAAAGTGTCGCCCAAGAGTGGTGAGATGTGTCAGATACCAAAAATGTTGTTGTCAATTATCAAGATTAGAGGTCAGCTTTGAAAAATGGATTTGCTTGATTATACATTTGTTGACATTTTTGCTGAAATGTCTACACTTCTTGAGAATGTAGAGAGTAGTAGCACCTTGGCAAGGGCACCAAATTTGTTGCAAGTAGTCAAAATAACATTGAGATCACAAAGGTCATGTTGAGTGTAGAAGTTGTCATGAAGATGTGCTTGCAACAACATTGTCACAAGTGGAGCTAATGATGAATTTGACATGCTTGCAATTGTAGATCTCCTAAAATCCCTACATATGCAACCTAAGTTATGGAAACCATATAATCACACTTCAATTACATGGGCCTCCTTTTGTGTGAATGATGGTAGGATTGGAGATGTTGTCATGTGCAAGGCATGCAATGCATTGTGTGCTACAATGAAGTAGCCAACCCTACAATTCTTGCTTAGTTGACTAGGTGTTGAAAGGTCCTAGTCAAAGCAAATGACATCATTGCCATGATGAAACATGTGGATGTGGAGCACCTTACCCTTCTTAAAATATTGTCTAAAAAGTGACTAGCATGTCACTTGAGTACCCTTTGAAAGACAACTTGCTAAAAAGAAGTCCAAAATTTCATTGAACACCATATTTGATTTCTTTGGTTGTGTATATATGTTCATTGGAAGGATCATGAACAACAAACATTTGTACAAACTATGGCCATGTTTGTTACTAGAAGTATTGTTGAAAACATTTGACTACAATCCGATTACATTGTCTTTGTTTCAAATAGAGTTTTCACAAACAAGGTGCTACTTGATTTGGTAGAAAGGACCAATTTTTTAATGTTTTGCCTACCTTGTTTGAATGCACATGTCAACAATAATGTTTGATCTTTGGATGTTAAGCATTCAATGTTTGTTTTGCTTATTGTGCATTTCATTGGCATGCAACCCAAACATGTTACGATTGGTCTATTTGAGGTTATTGAAATAACATGCCAAGCAATGGCGATGAAGCTTCGAGCATTATTAAATAGGTATGGCTCAAAAAAGAAATTTTTGGCTTACATGAAAGATGAAGGTGTTAATTTAGGAGCATTGACCACAACTTTGAAATAACAAATCAATTGTGAGCACTTGAGGTTGGAGGAAGGTTTCCAAGGCATTTGCTTCAAAAACATGATGTCAAAGGCCTACAATATGGTACAATGGATGATAAGGTTTCTTGTGGCCTTCATGACATGTCCATCAAATTTGTCAACTAAGTTGATAATTAGAAACGCATAACATGGCCAAAGAAATTTGGGAAAGGCCGTTAAAAATGAACTTAAAGATGCATTGACAAAGTTTTGTAACCAAAAAAAATTGAACACTCCCACCAAAACTAAATGAAAATTTCCTTTCCTTTGATTTTGTAAAATCAATTTGTTTAATATAAGGTATCGTATTTTTAAAATTTTAAAATCAAGCTAGTTATCAAACAAGGAGATTTTCACAAATGTGATAACATGTGATTTTCATATCTAATTTTCACAATCTAGATCTCAAAATTAGAATGATGAAAATGTTACACTATTTTTTCTATAATAAAACATATTTTTAAAAATTCATTTGTTTCAAATGGTCTTTCAAATTTTTCTACCTCTTCTAACTCTACATTAGCTTCAATTAACTCTACTAAACTAAAGAAAAGTTTACAACCAATTTTGAGGTCATTGGACCAATTTTATTTGTTTAAATTATCTTATTATAAACGACATCTCCTAAAATTAATAAATATTATCGCCAAAGAAAACATCCTTTCAATTTCAATTTGTGAACCAACAGTGCCTAAAATCTAACATGCAAGGAATTCAACCCAATTATAGGAAACATAGATTCATGTTTTTCCCATCATTGAAAATGACATTTGATATCTTTTGCATTCACATGAAACCTCTTAAAAATAAAAAATTCCTTGTTGACAAGCTCTTTCATTGGTTCATTTATGTTTGTTGTCATTTCAAAAATGTCTAGATTGTAATCTTCATCAACACCTTAGTTAATAGCAACAATTTCAAACAAGGGGTGCAAATGACGATAACATTTTAACATGGGATACAAGGTTATTTTATCATATTTCTAAACAATGGCCTTGCTTTGCTGAAGGCCAATAAATAAGGACATTAAACTTAATTTCTTGAGCCTAAGATTCAACATCAACATGATGTTATGAGCCTTCTTTTCTTTATTCTTTCTCAAAAGAAAATCACCACAAACCTATTTTTTAGTGTTATAGGCCAAAAAACCCACTTCAAGAACAAACAATAGACTCCTCTTCCATAAAATTATCAAATGAGATTTGAAACCCATTTTTTTTTTTCAATTTCAAAGAACTGAAGATGGAATAATGTAAAACATAACTTAACAACCAATGACCTTTGGATGAATTAAGAACATAAGTATACATTAAAGGGGATAAAACATCAACAATGATTTGAGAGATGTGTTATGTTAGAAGAAAAAACATTTGTGCAATAATCCTAATAATAGTCTACTTGCTATAATAGAGAGTAATTGCCTTTTAAAATTGTAATCCCTTTTGAAAAAATACAATGAGAAATAAACACCAAATTAAGAAGTTACCTTGATTTTACTAGAATATTCAATTCCTTGGGGCTAAACTAGATTCAAGACATGCCTTGTTCCATTCTTGTTGAGCTTCCTCAAATTTTTTGGGTTAGGTTATACATTTTTACAAATCTCCTTATATAATCATAATAGAAACATATGTTAAGTCTTTACAAACTTTTTCATCCATTATAGCACGTTGACAAGTCTTGAAAAATACATGCCCAAAGCAAGTACCTTGATAACTTTCCTCCAAACCTAAAAGTTACAATTTACAATTGTTTTTAATACACAATCATTATGTTTAAGTTAAACCATTTTTTTTTTCACATAAGCAATTTTTTTTCAAGTTATACTTTTTTCAATCAAGTTTTTAGCCAAAGTCTTCTTAGAAACATGTGCAACTTCAAAAAGATCAAATTAACATGTTTTAACTACAAATCAACTTCCAAAATATTAATCACAAGGGCACATATGTGATGAACACCTTTTGATATCGATCAAGGCTTGTTGTTAGAAAATTACATTTTGTCAAATTTGGTAAAATATACAATTATTTAGTTTTTCCCACCAACTTAAGGATTGTCTCTTATGAAAACTACTTTATGGAAGAAAAGACAAATCTTGAACACAAATGCAAACATAAGCACTTCAGCCATAAACTTTCCACAAATTGCATGGGTAGATGATTTTTAACAATCAACACGCCCATATCCTCAATTTAAAATTTTTCTTTTTGCATATGATTTTTTTGAAAAGGATATTTGGTAGCAAAAACATTGACACTTGCATTGCCAAATGGATTTGATATTTTCTGGTAAGTTGTCTTTTCACTTTTCCTCAATGAATTGCTCATTTATTCTTCAAACATTTTTGCAATATTAGAATGGTTTGCATCCACATGTTTTTTCAATGTTGTTATTCCATTTATTGTATTGTATAAGATTAGACCTTTCTTTGCTTGAGTTTTAGAGTTAGAAAACAAGATTGGACTAATGTAACAAAAAATACATTTCATGATTTGAGGGCATTTCACATCAACATCTTTGCTATCATTCACCAAAAAAAAAACCCAACATAAATAATTTCTATGATGTGATTTTCAAATTATTCTTTAACCATGCAATTTTTTAATATTTTTTTCTATTGTCTTTTTTTACTTTTGAGATTTTGGTTGCTTTCTATTTGAAGAATAAGGTTTATTTCATATTTTTGCAAGCATTCTTCTTCCATTACATCATTCATGAACACTTCACATGTATTTTCATTTAAAAAAGACTAGGCCATTTTCAATTTTCATAAAATAATCCAATGCTAGATGGAAAAGAAAAACCAAATAGATGTATGACAAACCAAAACACCAATACCCACCCTACAACTAAAATGCAAGTATTTACCAAAAGATTTATAAATTATTTTAAAAATTTCAAAATGTTTTTGCAAGCATATGCAAATAGAAGATGAATATGCTTCTTTTAATGTTGGACTCCTTTGAAATTTCCAAAAAAAAAACGAAATTCATATTAAACAACTAAAATAACCCTCTTGAAAAAATAAAGTCAAAAAAAAAAAAAAAAAAAAAAAAAAAAGAAATTTTTTATAAAAAAAAAAAAAAAAGGAAGATTGAATTTTTTTTTTTGGAAAAGGGAGAAACAAACAATGGAACTTACAAAACAAAGAAGAGAAAGCAAAAAAAACAAAAT
>Ga0116231_10002603_pt1 | contig 37734 bp, 32 predicted proteins | sample S1TSphgellanicum_2_FD_89695 | JGI IMG/M metagenome (GOLD analysis project Ga0116231, IMG submission 89695) | Host-associated microbial communities from peat moss isolated from Minnesota, USA - S1T2_Fd - Sphagnum magellanicum MG | ecosystem: Host-associated > Plants > Peat moss > Unclassified...
TAAGTATGCCTTCTTGGTCGGATAAATTACTTCAAGAAGTGATCCGCTCCATACTAGAGGCTTACTATGAACTACAATTTAGTCAACATTCTCATGGTTTTCGACTGAATCGCGGATGTCATACAGCCCTGAAAGAAATTACCCAAAAATGGAAAGCCACAAAATGGTTTATCGAGGGAGATATCAGTGCTTGCTTTGACAGCATAGACCATAATATCCTGTTAAATATATTGCAACAAAAATTCCACGATAAGCGTTTTCTGCGTCTATTAAATGCCTACAGCATAGTTTGTCAATATCAAGCGGAATACAGAGGAATAGTCCAGTACTATCGCATGGCTTACAACCTTCACATGCTAGGGAAACTAAAAAGAGTTATGGAGCTTTCCCTTGTAAAAACACTGGCTAAAAAGTTTAAAACTACCTGCCAGAAAATTTACAAGCAATATCACTCAACCATTGATACGAAGGATGGTATCTACAAGGTACTACTAGTAAAAGTGGAACGTGAAGAAAAATCGCCCCTTATCACTTATTTTGGTGGAATTCCCCTGCGATGGAATAAATGGGTCACCGTTGATGATACTCAGGACAGCAAAATCTGGAACGGACGTAGTGAAGTTGTTGAGCGTCTTCTTGCACAAAAATGTGAAATTTGTGGTGCAATGGACAATATTGAAGTCCACCATATCCGCAAACTAGCAGACATTAAGCAAAAAGGATGCGAAGAACGCCCAGAATGGATGAATAAAATGTCGGCACGAAAACGGAAAACTTTAGTAGTTTGTCGTCCCTGTCACGAGAAAATCCAGTATGGACGCTACAACGGCGCAACTCTCAAAACGTAAAGATTACTGGAAAGCTACAGCAGGAAATTTTTATGTATTAAAAGGGATAAAAAGTAGATTTTTCTCTATAAACCTTTGATTGCTCTCATATCATTTACAAAGAAATTAGTAAATTAATAAAGCACATTCTGCAATATTTATTTACATCGTGTCCCATTTTACCCTTATCCCGGCTTGACCCCATAAGCAGAGGATTTTGATTTTAATCAAGAGGATTTTTTCATGAACTACGAGATAGCGCGCAAGGTGCTCATAGACCAAACAATAACTGAGGAAAATTCAGACACTCTGCTAGCACGTCTACAACAGGGGAAACCTCCAGTTCCAGGACAGGTTACCTCGACTTTACTGGCGTTGAAAGTAGTATTCGCAGAGCTGAAAACAGCTACAAGCCTAGATAAAGAATTGGCCTTTGCTCTCTATAAACTAGGTGTTAAAGCGCAACATTTCTTTGCAGCAGGGCGTAAATCAGGTGTTAACTGGCCGCCATTGCTCAAAGAAGACTTACTACATATTTCTTTATTAGCAGAAAGTGTCTTCTCTGGTCAATTACAAGCTCCATCTGCGGGATTTAAATTCAAGGAAGAAGAATAATCCCAGATGCTAACGATTACGTAACTCTGTTTCTATTTTATTCAGATCTGATTTCAACATAATGGTCATTCGTCCAGTTACAGATTTACCTCCTGGTGGTTGAGCAATTTCCACCCAATAAGCATAGCGATCGCCCAAGCGTAACTCTCCTGTGATAGCTTCGCGGAGGGGAGTTTTTGCTAACCGCGCCTGGTTAATCGCACTCTCGTTAGGGTATTGGTAAACTTTTTGAGCATTTGTGTAGTCTTGATAAATATCCAAACTATAAATTATTCTCAGCGATTCCTCTAATCGCTCAATTGTGACTCCATTCTGGTCATACATGCCAATATATTCAGTGCGAATTTTACTCTTGTTTTCGGTGGGCGCAATTCTACCAGGAGGAAACACCGAAGCCAGAAAATAAAACCTCTGCGCTGCTGTGTCACTTTTTTGCACAAATAATGTCTCTCCACTAGTCGGACGTAGGGTTGGATGTGCTTTAATCCATGTCGTTACTTCCTCCGTAGTTTCGCCTGGTAAGGCTGTAGCTGGAAAATTCGTTAAGACCAGACCTGTTAACAAACCATAAGATAAAATTAAAAAGTTACGTAAAGATTTTTGGTGCTGCATTTTCCGGCTCAGTATTCTACTAATTTTGGTCGTATTATTTTTTATTTATCTAACGAGAGGGTGTGATTGCCACTTTAATGACTTTGCGTGCTTTCATATCTTGAAAAACTTGAGCTAAGTCTTGTAATGGTCGCTTTTCACTAATAAGTAACTCAAAAGGAATCCTCCTACTGGCAATTAAAGCTAGTGCTGCTCGCACATGTTTAGGTGTATTGTGAAACACGCCTTTTAAAGTCAATTCACTATAATGTAGCTGCTCTGTACTCACAGTAATTGTGGTATCACGAGGACATCCACCAAATAAATTTACTGTTGCGCCAGGACGAGCACAGGCGATCGCATCTTGCCAAACACTAGGTAAACCAGTAGCTTCAATTACTATATCAGCACCCAACCCTTGAGTGAGTTCCTTAACTATCTCAGGAATATTGGCAATTTGATGATAATTAAAAGTCTGAGCAGCTCCCAATTTCCTCCCAATCTCTAATCTGTGGTCGTTTCCTCCCCATAACAACACCTGCATATTTTGCTTTCTGGCTAAAACTGCTACAAACATCAAGCCAATTGCGCCATCTCCCAAAACAACTACAAGGTCTTGCGGTTTGACATCAGAACGGGCTATTCCATGTAAAACGCAGGCTAGGGGCTCAGTCATCGCCGCTAATTCCCCAGGTAGGTGGTCGGGAATTTGTAACATATTAAATTGCACAATCTGAGCCGGAATTTCCAGAAACTCCGCAAAAGTTCCGTTATTCCAGGTCAAGTTGGGACAGAGAGAATATTCTTGGCGTTGGCAAAAATAGCATGACATACAAGGTGCAGAATTGTTGGCGACAACGCGATCGCCTAAGTGCCAATTAGTGACACCAGAACCTAGCGCCACAATGCGACCAGCCGCTTCATGACCGAAAAGCGTTGGCAATTGCTGCAGCATTTTCGCATGACCACCCCGACACCAAACCTTTAAATCTGTTCCACAAGTAGTCGCCGCTTCTACTTGAATTACTACTTCACCAGCCGCCGGAGTTGGTTGGGCGACGGATTCTAAGCGTAAATCTTCTTGCCCATACAGTAAAGCTGCGAGCATTGCTTTTAAACCATAAATTCAGCTTGACACGATTTTAGCAGTAGGAATCCTCTCTTGCGTCAAGACAAAACCCCCGGCTATTTTGTCGGGGTTTAATGTATGAAATTATATAATATTGATTTGGCTTGATCGGGAAATTCAGACACATAGGCAATTTTACAATCGTTGAAGTAGATTTAACCCATGCGTATCTGTACCGCAGGTGCTAAACAGGCTATATTTATCAGCTAATTTTTGCATTTGGATTGATTCCAGATGGCTAGGCTTCCAGGGATTAGGGTTGTTATAGGCATAAAATGTTTCTACGCCATCAATTTGGTAGTCTACGGCGACAGGAATCAAATCGAAATGCGATCGCTTGTATCTAGCTGGATGGGCCAGTATAGCTATTCCTCCAGCTTGATGTATAGCAGCAATAATGTTATTTGCTTTATAGTCTATACCGATGGAGGGCATTTTTTGCAGATAAGGTTTGAGACTAGGACTTTCTGGTTCAAAACCATAAGCTAAAATATGGACTTCCGTATCTAACAAATTAGCGTTGATTTCTAAACCGCTCCATAGATAGGGAACAGTCATTCCCGGATGATTCCATTTCCAGTCTTCTAACCAATTTCTGGCTGCTTGATAGCCTAGTATACTATGATGGTCAGTAATCGCTAGTCCTTTTAGTCCAATGGCGATCGCTTGCTCCATTAAGCCATGTGGTTGTAACTTACCATCGGAATACACTGTGTGCATATGGAAATTAAACAACCGAGGACAACTGTGAGCGTCAATATTTTCAAATACTTGTTTCAACAAGTCTATAGAAGTGGGAACTTGAGCTAGATTTACAGACATAACTCCCTCTAGAGTCAATAAAGTGTTTTTTAAAATACCAATTAAGTTATTCCTACAAATCAGGAATAACGACCTCCGTAAATTAGTTCTGACAGCTATACCCTTGATCTCATCCAAGGGGATTAAATTTTTACAATATGTTAAGACTAGGTTAGCAAATCTTCATGCTCATGAGTGTAGTATTTTTGATTACCTTTATAAATGGGTTCCATAAGTTTTAAATTGCCCTCACCTGGAAATTTTTCTCTATGAGAGGGTGAGATGGACTTTGATTTTTCCGCATTCCCTCAATGCTTTGTTTAAAAGATATTTATTATTTTTCAATCTTTATATAATCTATTTGATATATTTAATTGGATTTAAGAGGGGACTATATTGGTTAAGATGATGTAGAATGAATTAACTAGATTGTCTATTACATTATAACTTTAACTGGAGTTAAAGATGAAAATCAACCAACTCAGATATTATGACCACAAACGAGAATGGCGACTTGAGCCAATCCAATTTTCTAATTTGAACCTACTGGTTGGTGTTTCCGGTGTGGGTAAAAGTCAAATACTCGAATCGATTAACACTCTAAAAAAAATAACTACTGGTGAATCATTCAATGGAGTAGAGTGGGATATTAAATTTACAACAGAAGATGATTTATACTATCACTGGATGGGTGAATTTGAACATAAAAAATTAGATGGACAAAATTCACAAGAAAACGAATGCAAAATTTTAAAAGAAACTTTAGTCAAGAATCAGGAACCTATTATTGAAAGGGTTAATCAAGCTATATCTTTTAAAAATCAAACCTTACCTAAATTGTCTTCATGTCAAAGTGCAATACATATACTCGCTGAAGAAGAAGATATTGCACCTGTAAAAAAAAGTTTTCGGCAAATCCAGCAGAGTAACTATAATTATACTTATAGCTACTTTAATTATAAGAGTATTAACGGTACGAAAGATATAGAATCGATCGAAAAAGACATAGCAACTATACAATCCTTAGAGAGAATTATAATACCTTTAGACTTTATGGTAAATAAGAGTTGTTTAGAGATGCAGTTAAAGGAATATCCTAGTCCGACTTTAGAAAACTTGCACGAAATCATTAATCCAATTAAAAACAAACTTGTAGTATTGATATTTATTAGTCATAATTTTCCTGATATTTTTGAGAGAATAAAAAATGATTTTATACAAATTTTTCCTTTTATTGAAGATATAAAAATTGAAGTAAATGGAAAAGAAAGAGATTATCAAATAAAATTCAAAGAAAAGGGAGTAGATAGTTGGATAAATGAGGAGCGAATTTCTTCAGGTATGCGGAAAACGTTTTTTTATATTATTGATTTGTATACTTATCCTAATGGTACTGTAATTTTAATTGATGAATTTGAAAATAGCTTGGGTGTTAATTGTATCGATACTTTGAGCAATCTAATATCTGAAAACAGAGATTTACAATTTATAATTACCAGCCATCATCCTTATATTATCAATAAAATTGGTATGCAATACTGGAAAATAATCACGCGTAAAGGTGGTATAGTAACTGCTAGAGATGCCAGAGAATTTAACCTTGGTAAATCTAGACATGAAGCATTTATGCAATTAATAAATCTTGATGCTTATACAGAAGGAGTTTCAGTTGAATGAATCTCTACTTTCTTGTTGAAGGTCAAAGGACTGAAAAAAAAGTTTATCCAGCTTGGCTTTCTCATCTACTACCAGAGCTCAAACGAGTTAACGACTACGATCAAGTTGATAAAAATAACTACTACTTATTCAGCGCTGAAGGTTATCCCTCAATTATACATAAGCATTTACCTAATGCTGTAGAAGATATCGTCATACATGGAAAATATAACTATCTTATTATATGCTTAGATGCAGATGAAGTTAGTGTAAACGAACGAAAACAGGAAATTCATAATTTTGTCGTCAAAAATGATATTAATCTCAAACTAGGAAATACTAAACTTCAGATCATTATTCAAAATCGATGTATTGAAACTTGGTTTTTGGGTAATAGGAAAATTTACTCAAAAAAACCACAAAATAACCCTTTAATAGACTATATCCGTCACTATGATATTTACACCAATTGTCCAGAGTTAATGGGTAATTACGGAACGTTTAATACTCATGCTCAATTCCATGAAGCTTATTTAAAAGAACTATTCAGAGCTAAAAATATCAACTATTCTAAAAATAACCCTGGTGATGTAGTCAAATCACACTATTTAAACCAAATTGTGCAAAGAATTACAGATGATCCCACACATTTACAAAGTTTTCAAGTATTTATTGAATTTTGTCGTAATATTAAATCTAGTTTCTTAGAAAGCGTTTGAAAAGTATTAAAAGCCCTCAGCCTAAATCCCTCTCCCACAGGGAAAGGGACTTTGATTTTTCCCCTTCTCCCTCTGGAAGAAGGGGTTAGGGGATGAGGGCGGACTTCTCAAACACTTTCTTAAATCAAGGATAAAACTCTATTATTCACTCTGATAAATTCCATCAATGAAAAAGCTTTTAATTACTGGCGCTAGTGGTTTTTTAGGTTGGCATCTTTGTCAATTAGCCAAGACAGAATGGGAAGTTTATGGGACATATTCTGCTAATTTTATCGAAATCCCCGGAGTCAAAATTCTGAAAGTCGATTTAACTGACTTTACAGAATTAAAAGGAGTATTTTATCATATACAACCAGCAGCAGTAATTCATACAGCAGCGCAATCTCAACCTAACTATTGTCAACTCCATCCTCAAGAGACATATAAAATTAATGTGACAGCATCAAGCAATATTGCTGGAATTTGTGCAGATCATTCTTTACCTTTGGTTTTTACTTCATCTAGCTTGGTTTTTGATGGATTAAATTCTCCTTATATAGAAACAGATAAAGTCTGTCCGGTGAATATCTATGGTGAGCAAAAAGTACAAGCTGAATTAAGTATTTTAGATAGATATCCTCTAGCAGCAATTTGCAGAATGCCATTAATGTTTGGTTCGGAAACACCAACTGCTAAAAGCTTTATCCAACCATTTATCCAAACTCTAAAAGCAGGAAAAGAACTTAGCTTATTTATTGATGAATTTCGCACGCCAGTAAGTGCAACAACCGCTGCAAAAGGATTATTATTAGCCTTAGAAAAAATTAATGGCTATCTTCATTTAGGTGGAATAGAAAGAATTTCGCGCTACGAATTTGGTCAACTATTAGTTGAAGTTCTTCATCTACCATCTGCTAACATTAGACCTTGCTACCAACAAGATGTTAAAATGTCAGCACCTCGACCAGCAGATGTTTGTTTAAATAGTTCTAAAGCTTTTTCGTTAGGATATCAACCTTTATCGATAAAAGCAGAGTTGGAATTATTATAATATTGTGGAGATGTTAAAATTAGATGTAATTTAAACATAGTAATTTTATGATATTCCAGAAAATTTCTCTTTGGTTAACTCCCTTATTCCTGATTAACTTCATTCTTGTTTTCCAGCAAATAGCTATGGGATCAACCCCAGTTTGTCCTGCTCAACTCACAGAAAATATTAATGCGATCGCCGATCGCCCTCAATTCATCCGCGCCCGCTGGGGTATTTTAGTTCAACAGCTAAATTCTCCAAAAACGCTTTATAGTCGAGACGCGGAAAAATACTTTATTCCTGCTTCTAACGTTAAATTGTTCACTTCAGCAGCAGCATTACAGCAATTGGGAGCAGATTTCCGTTTCCACACTTCTGTTTATCAAAATGGTGATGGTGTTTTAGTAGTCTTAGGTAAAGGTGATCCTAGTTTAACTGATGTGCAATTAAAATTATTAGCACAACAATTAAAACAAAAAGGTGTCACCAAAATTAAACAGTTAATCGCGGATGATAGCTATTTTCAAGGAAATATGGTGAATCCTTCTTGGGAGTGGGAAGATATCCAGTCCGATTATGGCGCACCTATTAGTAGTTTTATCTTAAATGAGAATACTTTTAGCTTAAAACTTGTACCATCAAGTTTAGGTGAAGTAGCGCAAGTAATCTGGGACGATCAAGATGAAGCCAAAAAATGGCAGATAATTAATCAGGTGGTAACTGTAGCTTCAGACCAACCAACTTATATAGATATTATAAATATTAGTCGTGATTTATCAGGAACAGTATTACGCGTCAAAGGACAAATAGGGGTTAAATCCTCCCCTTATTTGCTAAATTTGCCGATAACTGAGCCAAATAACCATTTTTTGTACCACTTGCGCACAGCTTTATTATCAGCAAATCTGTCTTTAGCAAAAGTGGGAGTAGTCAATGGTGGGAAATATCAAACAGAAATCGCTACTATTGAATCGCCACCTTTAGCAGAATTATTGACTTATATGAATCTCAATAGTGATAATCTTTATGCAGAATCTTTGCTGAGAACTTTATCGAAGAAAAAAGTGGACAGCCTTGATCAAAACAGCGACCAGGTTGGTTTAGAAGTGGTCAAAGATAGTTTATCTCAATTGGGAGTTGACCCTAAAAGTTATGTTTTAGTTGATGGTTCTGGTTTATCCCGTCACGATTTAGTCAGTCCTCAGGCTCTAGTAGAGATTTTACAAGCAATGGCGAAAACGCCAAATGCTTCTATATATCAGGGGTCTTTACCAGTAGCGGGAAAAAGTGGAACTCTAGCTAATCGCTTTCGCAATAGTTCCGCTCAGGGAATTGTTCAAGCAAAAACTGGCTCAATGACAGGTGTGTTTTCTCTGTCTGGATATATAGAACCACCTAATTATCAACCTTTGGTTTTCAGCATTATTGTCAATGAATCTGACCAATCAGGAACAGTTATTAAACAGGCGATCGATGAAATTGTCGTATTGTTAACACAATTAAAACAATGCGGATGAAACAAACATCCGATCTCAACTCCCGCTATAGGATTATTGGTAAAGTGACAGTAAAAGTAATACCTTCACCCAATCAATGTGATCATCTTCTACATGATTTCTATTGTTGGGAAAACTAGCTGCTAGATTAACACGCAGTTGACCGGTTTGAGACTTAACATGTTCAATCACTAATGAGCATTGTACCACTTACACTACATGATTTAAAGTGTCATCGATTCTCTCAATTAGCGTACTACGAACATATAAATATACCCCACTAGCGAATAAGAGAAGTAAAACTGCGGTTACAGTAGTATACCAAAGCGCAAGGCGACGACGAGTAGATGGAAACATTGTAACTAGTTAATTAATTAATATTTTATATTTAATGTCTTACTCATCTTGACATCTGAGAAGAACTGCGACAATACTAGGTAAAGACTACTTCTGAAGGCTGCATCTTCACTTCACAGATTAGTAATTTCCCAGAAGTATTTTTAATCTCTATGTTTTAGGGGTGTCCTCTACCATAGGATTTTCAGTTGCATTTTAGTAGCAATCTCTAACTTATGATAAATAGTCCGGAAATTGGTTGGGAATTGCAGAAAACTGATGTTACTGATACAAACCCAGTACCTGTAAAAGATGTTTAAATTGGTAATGATGCTAAGAACTCATCCCATATCAATTAACGATTTCCTTGGAAATGCTCTCTATTAGAGCATAAAAAATATCCGGAATCTGGTAAAAAACTCCAGAAGACAGATGACATCAATACCCACAAGGAACTAGTAAAAGATTTTTAGACTGGATAAAAAGAACTAAAACCAGTTTGAATTATATACTCCCACTCGTCTTGTTTATTGACAGTTCTCACTGTGAACATTATTGTCGGAATTTCTGACAACTTGGCGAGACGTGTCATTAGATTTCATGGCACCCTAAACTCTTGTAACTTCTACAAAAAGGGTGATGGGGAGGTCTAGTTCAGTGACGATATAGCTTTAGATATATGCAATGTCGTTGGTAGTTAGCTGTTCTTTACTGCCATGAAAATGACTCATGGAGAGCAGAGTTTTGTGTGATTTTATAGGAGGTGATTGGTTCAAAAAAACTTGGCAAAAACAACCAGATAACACTGTTCACAAATTCATCTTGCAAATTTAATTAAACATCAACCATTCTGGAGAAAACCTTGACCATGAAAAAACAATTTCTAGCCTTGGCTATTATTTCCACCTCCGCTTTCGGTGGCGCTATTCTCTCTACTCCCGCTGATGCTCAAATTGTTCCTCCAGGTTCACCCAATCAGAACATCAACGTTAGCGTCACAGTACCAGAAATTCTCTATTTGCGGACTATCCCCAATGCTATTGTTAACTTGACTGGAGCAGACTTTGGTGCTACTGGGTTAGTAGCAGTAGGTAGCAACTATGTGGGTAGTAGCTACTTAGCAAATTCTAACGGTACTGTTAATACCACCTCTCCATTTTCCACTGGAACCGTAACCAAGACCATTAGCCAAGCCTACGCTGTTTGGTCTAACAGCCCTCGTGCTGCAGGTGTAAACATTGCGGTCACATCTTCTGGTAGTTATGCTAACCTGGCCAATTCTGCAGAGACTATTGCTGTTAGTGTACCTGCATCTGCTTCTAGGACAGGTGTTGCTGCTACTGGCTTGATTACTCCTATTGTTGGTGATATTCCTCTGACTGTAACACCTACATCAACTACAGCACCTGGAACATACATAGGCGCAGTTAACGTTGCTGTTAGCGCTCCTTAGTGGATAGTAGAAACACCTGCTGAATAATCCTTGACCAATATAGGGATGTTCTGACCATTGACCTTTTCTGGAATTAGAGAGTTTGACTACAGCCACGCAGTTGCTCAACTTTCCAGTTAAAGGTCATGGAACAAATATAACAGTAATTTAGCCATATGTCACGGAATAAAAGCACTAGCCACTGTTATTTTTTGATGGGATGTTTAGGTATTAGCCTAGCATTTCTATCTTACTGCCAAAGTCGGGTTTTGGCACAATTGACTACCTTCAATCCGCCTACCCAGATTTACCGATTAGCAGCTCCTCAGGTACTGACAATACCACCGTTAAGACAATCGGAAATTTCTCCTTTTGGACAAAGTGAGGCGATCGCACCTTCAGGAAATGTCTCTACTCCTCCCCACTTTAATTTTCTAGTCACGCGAGAACTTCCCCGACTTTGGCAAATGCGGGTTCCTCTGGATCAAGTTGGTTCGCTCTACGCTACTTATGAGCTGAGAGGGACAAATGGTAGTAGTAACGCGGTGAGTAGCAGTCACGACGCTAATTCCGCTGTCAGAATAATTATCGACCCATTACCTATGGTCGAAATTTCGCGTGATCCTTACAGCAAAACAGCTGTAATCCAGGGAGGAGTTCGCTTGACCATGGACCTCTCAAATAGCAAATTTGCTGGGGAATATTTGGGAAATTTGACAGTGACTTTAAATCGCCATTAGTTTGCGTAAATCAAAAATCATCAAAAATCATTAATCCAGATTTTACAAATGTTGCCCAAGCTGAGAAATATCGCCTTAGGTTTAATAGGAGTATTAGCATTAGGTATACCTTCCGCCAGAGCAATTAATATTGGTGTTACTCCTCCTCGACTTTACGTAGATATTAATAGCGGAAAAACACACACTCAATCTATTCGGATTTTAAACCTTGATTCTGAACCAATTCAACTCAAAGCCTATGTTCAATCATGGACTATTAATGAAGAAAATAAACTGCAAGTTATCCCTCCAAATGAACAGTCTTTAGAACAATGGATGATTTATACACCCTCTAAATTTACTATTCCACCACATAGCGCCCAAACTATTCGCTTTTCCATTCGTCCTCGGGTTAAGCCAGAGGTAGGAGAACATCGGGCTATCCTTTTTGTCGAGGAACTTTCCCCTGATAAATCAAGTACTGGTGTCAGCATCCTAGCAAAAATCGGGATAGCGATTTATGGCTATGTAGGAAATATTAAAAGAGTTGGGGTGCTAAATTCTGTCACTGTTGACACTAAACTCAATCATCGGGTGGCAATTTTTGATGTTTCCAGTCAAGGTAATGCTTCTGTACAGCTACAAGGACAATATGCTGTTTGGCCAGTTGCTAAATATCCAGGTTCTGGGAAGACAAAGCCCATAGATAATTTAGAAAAGCCAGATACCAAGATTCCTGAAAATTTATTAGACGCAGGAACATTACCTTCAATTCCTGTACTACCAAGTAGCCGTCGTCAAATTCGCGTACCCATCAAAAAAGCTTTATCTCCCGGTCAATATGTATTAGACATCAATGGTTCTTTGGGTAATGTAATTATTAAACAAGGTATTCCCTTCACCGTTACAGAAACCAAGAAATAACTACTCATACTATTTCAGGTTACGAGAGAGCATATTGCCTTTAATCAAGATGCTCAACTCCTGAATTCTAATTTTGATTATCACAGCAACTATCCCATTCCAGTATGTTCTACCAAGCTGCGCCAATACCTGAAAAAGTAGTTATTTTAAGACCGGATATTATTTCTCAAACACCGCCAAAGGACTATAATTTCACCCCAGAAAATAAAAACAATTCCCATATCCTCGCTACTCCTGCTCCAGCAGAGACATTAGCACCTGAATTTTCTAGTCAGAAACCTGTTCAAAAAAATGATATTGAGTCAAATATATTACTCCTTAGTGTATTAATTAATGGACAAGAAGTTGGCAATTTAGATGTTCTCCGCGAGCATAATACTCTACTTATTCCTTTAGAAGACTTTGCTCAAATTTCTGGATTCACACTTGCAACTGCAAATGGGATCACAGAATTTAAAACACCTTTAGGTTTAGTTAAAATACCAGAGTCTGACCTGAGAAAAGTCAATGGTATTGTTTATATTAGCGATGCTTTACTCCGAGAAAAGCTCCTGACAAATGTAGAGTTGAAAATGGCTGATTTAGCTTTGGTGGTTGATTTACCCTGGCGTAGAGGTAGTGGTCAAAGCAATAAAGCTATTGACCTTTTACCAGAAGTCAAGCCCTATGGAAATGGCTTATCTAATTTCCGCCAAGATTTAACATACTACAATAATTCTAGTGGCACAAGCTGGCAAAGTTCTACTACTTTGGGAGGAAGTTTAGCAGGTGGCGCATGGCATTTGCGTCTAGACAATAATTTCCTCAGCCAGCCTAGTCTGAGTGAATATTTCTATTTTAAACGTTCAGGTGACTTCCTTTATCAAGCAGGTCGTCAACAAATTGGCTTAAGTCCTCTATTATCAAACATTAATTTAACTGGAGCACAAATAGGGTTTACTAATCTACCTATAGATAACTTTAACTCCAGTGACAGCGCTAGTGAACTTTTACCTAGAAGGTCTCAACCTGTCCAAACATTCAGCGGTAAAGTTCCACCAGCAAGTTTTGTCCAATTGAGAGTCAGTGGTGTTGTTGTTGCTCAACAGCAGGTGGGACTAACTGGAGAATATCTATTTCGAGATATTAATTTGCCATCTAGCCAAAGCAATAATATCGAACTTTATGTTTTTGACCGCAGTAATCTAAATGTACCGACAGAAGTCCGCTCTTTAAGGCTCAATGCTTCTGATTTATTATTACCAGCTGGCGGTAATACCCAGTTAGCTGGTGTGGGGGTAACTGGTAGTTTAATTCAAAATTCTTTATTTCAAGACTTGGCTAATTCTACTCCATCGGGTCAATTGGCTGGATTTTATCAGGTGCGTCAAGGTATTTCCCCCAATTTAACTTTTGAAGGTGGAGTACAAGCTCTTAGTAGTACGACCCAAGGTCAAGCAGGTTTAGTTTGGCGCTTAGCCAATCCTTTAATTTTAGGCGCGAATGTCGGTACGTCAAATGGGATTCTTGGTTATACGGCTGATTTGAATTTTCAATTAAACCGCTTACAAATTGTGGGTAGTTCTCAATCTTTTCCCTCTGGATACTTTCCTTCTACTAGCAATACACAATCTTACACCCGTGACAATAGCCTAGATGTCCAATATAGGTTTACTAATACCTTTAATTTGGGGTTTATTGCCCGCGATCGCCAAAACATAGGTCAGAATACTAATTTGGATGATTATGTCTGGCCTACTTTTTCCATACGTCCATTTTCCACATTATCCCTCAGAGGAGGACCCGATATTAATGGACTTTACCTATTCAATGCTTTATTTCAACCCACAGCTAAAAGTAGGTTTAGTTTTAACACCTTTGGCAATATCTACACCTCAAACTTTAGCTATGACCTCAGCCGCAAATATCAACTAGGTCTAGACACAGAATCTGGTGATGGGTTACCTACTCGCTACACTGTGGCTATTAATGGTAATGCTTCTAGCTTATATGGTTTAAGTTGGCGTTTAGGAATAGCCTATAGAGGTTCCGAGATTAGTCCAGTCGCTGGTCTAAGTACGCGCCTAATTCCAGGATTATATGCATCCCTGGACTTTCAAGGTATCCCTTCTAGATATCAAAGTACTTATGGGGGATTGGACGATAACCACCTGACATTTTTATTAGTTTCCGACCTCTCTTTTGCGGGGGGAAAAATATCACCCGCCGAATCTGCTTCAGTGAGTAGAGATAAAGGTGGGATCTCTGGTAAGATTAAAGTAGCAGGTGGAAGAAAAGGTTTCGACCTCAGTGGAGCTTCTATCCAAGTATTTAATCATCAGAATCAGAACGTGGGTAGCGCCCAAACAGATTCACGGGGTAACTTCTTCATTGGTAATTTACCACCAGGAGTTTACATGGTACAATTAGATACAGAAAATCTGCCTATAGAAATTTCCCTGAAAAAAACTTCTGTTGTCGCTCAAGTAGCTGGTTCCAGCGTGACTAATCTAGAGTTCCGAGGAGAATTAGAATATGGTCTAGCTGGGCGGATCACTGACGCTACAGGTAAATCAATTCCCTTTCTAGATGTCGAACTAGTCAACGCTGAAGGTAAAAAAGTCGCCGAATCAGCAACTAACGAATTTGGTCTTTATCGTTTAGATGGCGTTCCTTCTGGAAGTTATCAATTACGCGTTCCAGCCCAAGACCATATTTCCAATGCTGATGCATTACCGACAAAACAAATCACAGTCAATAGTGATTTTCTCTATGACCAAAATCTCCAGTTACCGATCAGTCCCTTGCCTTAAGCAAAAAATATTGCTTTTATTTCTATTCCTTTACCATGTATTTCGAGGAATTATTGTATATTACTATATGTTTAATTATTCTCCGTCCAGTTAGTTGCATCCACTTATCTCATATGGTCTAGTTATGGCGAAATCCAAGAAGAATACTTCTAGCATTGATCTTAACGATTCACAATATTATATTAATCGTGAGTTAAGCTGGTTAGAGTTTAATCAAAGAGTCCTACATGAAGCTTGCGATCCTCGGACTCCTCTTGTAGAGAGATTGAAATTTCTCGCTATCTTCTGCTCTAACTTAGATGAGTATTTTATGGTCAGAGTGGCTGGTTTAAAACAGCAGGTAGCAGCTAAAGTTAATCTATTCACTCCTGATGGACGTACTCCTGAGAAGCAGCTGGTTGAAATTCGCCAGCATCTAATTCCTCAGGTAGCAAAGCATAGTGAACAATTTGAGCAAGTCCTAAGACCCTTGCTCAAGAAGCATGGAGTACATATTCTCAATTACATTGAATTAGATCAAATCCAGAAAGATTATTTAGACAAATATTTCAGCGAGCAGATTTTTCCTGTTCTTACTCCTTTAGCTGTTGATCCTAGCCACCCATTTCCTTATATTTCCAACCTCAGCTTAAATTTAGCAGTAGTGGTGAAAAATCCCGAAACCGAGGAAGAATTATTTGCGCGGGTGAAAATTCCCAATGTGTTACCGCGATTTTTACCTTTACCCCAAGAGTTGGGAATTCACGAGCAAGAGCAACCATCTGTCTGGACGGGGATACCTTTAGAACAAGCGATCGCCCACAATCTAGAATCTTTGTTTCCGGGAATGAATATTCAGGAATATCACCCTTTCCGCATTACGCGTGATTCTGATTTGGAATTGGAAGAAGATGAAGCTGATGATTTGTTATTGGCGATCGAGCAAGAACTGCGTAAACGTCGTTTGGGTGGAGACGCAGTTAGACTGGAAATTAACGCCGAAACTCCTGCTTCTATCCGCGATCGCCTACTATCTGATTTGGAAATAGAAGCAGCTGACGTTTACGAAATCAATGGACTGTTAGGACTCCGGGATTTAATGACTTTTATGGCGTTACCATTACCAGACCTCAAGGACCCACCACGTCAATCGGTAGTTCCTGGACGCCTACATCGCCTCAAAGAACCATGTAAAGATCCTGGTCTATTGGACATAGAAGAAGGAAAAGACTTTTTTGAGATCATCCGCGAAAAAGATTTGCTAGTCCATCACCCCTATCAGTCTTTTTCTGCTTCGGTAGTACGTTTTATTACTACTGCTGCTGCGGATCAAAATGTCCTAGCGATCAAAATGACTCTTTATCGGACTTCCGGGGATTCGCCCATAGTGAAAGCACTGATCGACGCAGCTGAAAATGGTAAACAAGTTTCTGTGTTGGTAGAGCTAAAAGCCAGATTTGATGAAGAGAATAATATTTTCTGGGCGAGACGTTTGGAACGGGCTGGAGTCCATGTTGTTTATGGATTGGTAGGACTCAAAACCCACAGTAAAATTGTGCTTGTGGTGAGACGCGAAAAAGAGCGTATGCACCGTTATGTCCATATTGGGACAGGTAACTATAATCCGAAAACAGCGAGACTATATACAGATTTAGGATTGTTTAGTTGTCGGGAAGAATTAGGCGCGGACTTAACGGATGTATTTAACTTTTTGACTGGGTACTCCCGTCAAAAAACCTATCAAGAAATTCTCGTCGCACCTGTTAATATGCGCGATCGCTTTCTCGCACTAATTCAAAGAGAAATCGAAAATGTCCAAAACGGTTTTAGTGGCAGGATTGTAGCTAAAATCAATTCTTTGGTTGACCAGGAGATGATTTCTAGCTTATACGCAGCTTCCCGGGCTGGGGTGAAAATTGATTTAATAGTTAGAGGTATTTGTTGTCTGCGTCCTGGACTGAAAGATATTAGCGAAAATATTCGGGTTGTGAGTATTATTGGTCGCTTTTTAGAACATTCCCGCATTTTTTACTTCTACAATAATGCTCAGGAGGAGATATATATTGGTAGTGCTGACTGGATGGGTCGCAATCTGGACCGACGGGTGGAGGTGATTACTCCAGTAAGAGACCCTGATATAGCTAAGGATTTGCAAGAAATCTTGGGGATTATGTTAGCAGATAACCGTCAAGCTTGGGAATTACATCCTGATGCTACTTATGTCCAAAGACGTCCTGGTCATGATTGTCCTGAAGCTAGCGCTCAACAGATTCTCATGTCTATGGCGTTAAAATCAATGAGTGTAGTTTAAGTCCGTACCCTAAGAAAAAGACCTCACCCAACGCTCTCCTTGGTAAGGACGGACAGGTTTTATGTAGTAAAATCATGGTGAGGTCAGACTTTTCAGTTTTTTCAGATAGATTCTAATTCCCATCATCTGGAAAAATCTGATTTGGTGTAAGATTCAATCCAGGGAAGGTTTGGGAGATCAGGCGATCGCTATCTCGAAATTTAGTGACTTGATATTCTCCATCAACTAAGTTACAGACAGAGATTGTCGGTTGTTTGGGATTACCAATCAAATTACGTCCACCCAAAGCAGCATAATCGATAATCCAATATTCAGGAATACCCATCACTTCATAATCAGCATATTTTAAGTAGTAATCATCTCGCCAGTTGGTTGATACAACCTCAATTACCAAAGGTATTGACGCACCCAAACTAAGAGTAGATTCTCTTTGCCATAATTCTTCATTGACTAAATTTCTCCGGTTCAACACCAACAGATCGGGAAAGTAACCAGAATCTTTTTGGGGAGGTCTAACTATAACCTGGTTGGAAATACCATAGGGTAATTCTAGGCGTTTGATTTCCGCAGGAATTTCAACGCCGAGAAAGCTTTTAACTTCTTCATGTTTCCCTACTGGTTGAGCCATTTCCACAATGTCCCCATTATGTAGTTCGTAGCGTACCCCGGAATTCTCAGGTAGCCAATCGATGAATTCCTTAAAGGTTACTAGCTTAGGTATGGCTTGAATCATAAATGATAGAGAATTACTGAATCATAGTCATAATCATCTCTAATCTACCAGATTGTGAACAAAGGGACGCTATCACCACTTTAATTCAAGACTCCACTCCTATAATAGTCTCAAATGATGATATCTCTGACTCTGAAGTCATGCCATTATTAGCTATACTATTAGCAGTTTGAGACTTAAGAGTAAAAACGATAGACAATAACTTAGGGAATACCAGACAAACTAAGGTATTTAGCAAAGTCATTAGTATACCATCCATTAGAACCATAAATTTTACCCCCTTGTAGAAATTGATCACCCGTATACTTTTAGTGTGACTCAAAATTAGAATGATTTACAACATGTAAGGTTTTAAATTTCTTTTTACATATATAAGTAAATCGAATTAATCTCCACCGACTGCGTTACGTCATGTTCTCAGATAGTCAGCCATTTCAGCCAAATATCCACAATTAATCAGACATCTTTGGTGGCTCCTCTGAATCGTTTTTTAATTAACACAGCATCATTTTATATCTTAGGGAGGATGAATCTTGAATAATTTTCCGGCATCCTTTATAATAGAAGTGCGTCTATCCATAATTATTTTTACTCACACTCCCATTATTAATAATATCATAACAAAGGTCAATAGGGGTTTCCCATACCTCTAAAGAGTGAGTTTTTTGCCTAAAACAGTCTAAATTAATATAAAGAATCAACCGAGAAGGTTACAGACTAACTAATTTTAATCATAGAGATTTTCCCTTAACCTTCTCAGTGACTGTAATGACGAGGTTCCCTAAGTTGAGCACTTAGAACAAAAGTTAGGACTGAATTTACAAAACTGATTCCCAGTTAATTGATGAGTTGTACAGTAAGGAAAGCTAGTAATTTCCGGTTTGGCTTTTGATGACTGTGAATCTACTAATGTCTTGGGTTTAAATATCGTTTGCAGCAATTTTGTTCTAGAAACCAAAAGCAGCGATAGAAACCTGGGAAAAGCGACACAAGCAGTAATATTAACCAGTGTGAGTAGTAATATATCCATTGACTCTATAGGTAATCACCCTCCAGAATAATTAAGTGACTGCTGGTTGGTGCTAACAAAGATGCGGGGAAATGCTAGGAACTATATACAATAACCATAGCATTCACTCTATATAAAGTCATATTAACATAAATTTTTGTATATACAACCCAGGAATTGGGAAATATCTGACAAATAGTCAAATTGAGATAATAAGCTGTAAGAGCAGATAATCACAATTACAAACGATTTTTTATGCTAGACAAGCAACCCTTATACAACATCAACGAGATAGATGAAAGAGAACTACGGTTTTTAAAAGCAGGGATAGATTATTCACATGTCGAATCTTTACCAGGAATTTGGCCAATAGCGGCGGAAAAATTTGGGGAAAATATTGCTCTGCGCAGCCCTCATATGAAACCAGAGGTAGTTATTACCTATGCTCAGTTAGTAGTATTTATCCAGCAATTTGCTTCTGGATTACAGCATTTAGGAGTAAAACCAGGCGATCGCATTTCTCTAATTGCGGATGATAGTTATCGGTGGTTAATCGCCGACCAAGGGATTATGACCGCTGGAGCTGTAGATGTAGTGCGTAGCTCCCAAGCTGAACGAGAAGAGTTATTATTTATTATTGGTAGTAGTGGTAGCACTGTCCTCATAGTCGAAGATATTAAGACCTTGAAGAAGCTACAAGCTGGTCTGAAAGATTTACCTATACAGTTAATCATCAATATTTCTGATGAAATAGCACCAGAAGTAGATACTATAAAAGTGGTAAATTTCAACCAGTTGTTAGAAATTGGTCAGAACCATAATTTTATCCCCGTTCATCAAACCCGCGATCAACTAGCAACTTTAATTTATACCTCTGGTACTGGGGGAAAGCCTAAGGGCGTCATGCTTTCTCATCAGAATTTACTCCACCAGGTCACTACCTTGAGGTCAGTAGTCCAACCAGAAGTAGGAGATGTAGTCCTGAGCATCCTTCCTACATGGCATAGTTATGGACGGGTGGGAGAGTATTTTTTACTGTCTCAAGGTTGTATCCAAGTTTATAGTAATTTACGTTCTATTAAAACTGATTTAAGAAAGATTAAACCTAATTATATGATTGGTGTACCCCGCATATGGGAATCGATTTATGAAGGAGCGCAAAAGCAATTTCGAGAACAACCAGCAAATAAACAACGTCTGATTTATTTTCTCTGTGATATTAGTCAGAAATATATAGAAGCAAAGCGGATTGCTCAGGGACTAAGTTTAGACCACATTCATGCTTCCTCAGTTCAAAGACTAAGAGCGCAGATTCAAGCCTATGTTTTATTCCCCTTACATAAGTTAGGAGAAATATTGGTCTATAAAGCGGTACGAGAGGCTACAGGAGGCAGAATTAAGCAGGTAATTAGTGGTGGTGGCGCACTTCCAAGACATATAGATAACTTTTTTGAAATTATTAATGTGACTATTTTACAAGGTTATGGATTGACGGAAACATCTCCTGTTACCCACGCCCGGCGTCCTTGGCGGAATATCCGGGGTGCATCGGGATCAGCGATTCCTGGGACTATGACCAAAATTGTCGATCCAGAAACCCGTCAGCCAATACCTGCGGGACAGCGTGGGTTAGTGCTTTTGAAAGGACCACAGCTTATGCAAGGTTATTATCAAAATCCAGAAGCGACAAAAAAAGCTATTGATGCTGAAGGTTGGTTTAATAGTGGTGATTTGGGATGGTTAACCCCAGATAATGAATTGGTATTGACAGGTAGAGCTAAAGACACAATAGTGTTAACCAATGGGGAAAATATCGAACCAGAAACCATAGAAGAGGCTTGTTTGCGATCGCCATATATTAGCCAAATTATGTTAGTAGGACAAGACCAGCGTAGCCTTGGGGCGCTGATTGTCCCCAATATTGCAGCTTTAGAAAAATGGGCAGAAACTCAAGGAGTGAATTTGACTTTAGATGATAATAATACTTCGTCAACCAGTCAAAAAATTAACCTAGAGAGTAAAATGATTCAGGAATTATTTCGGCAAGAACTGACTCGATTTGGACAAGACCGTCCTGGTTATCGAGTGGATGACCGGATTGGACCATTTAAACTCATAGAGTCAGAGTTTTCTGTAGAAAATGGCATGATGACGCAAACCTTGAAAATTCGACGACATGTTGTCATGGAACGGTATCAGGATATTATTGACGGAATGTTTGCTAAATAATTCTATCCGCAAACTATACACAAACTATACGAGAGTGAACGTGAAATTTTATGGATGTCTCCAACCCGCAATTGCTTTTAAAACGTGTTGTTAATGTCAAAGCGATCGTCACTCCTCTCTGGAAAGAGGAAGTGCAACAGCAGTTACAAGCACAAATAAATCAACTCGACCAACAACTCCAGCAACTCGATATTGAAGGACAAAGAGCAATTACAGCCATTCAAAAACAGAGTTTACAACCACCAGGTCCGCAAACGCTCCAACAGATTGATAATATCCAACTTCAGGTTAATCAAAAGAAAAGCGAATTCCTAGAGCAGAAAAATCAATTACTGCAAAATCTTCAGCAAGTACAATTACTGGAGTCTGAGCAGGAAGTCAACCAATTTCAAATGGAAGGTTTCTTCCGGGTAGAAATGGGAGACAACTTAATTAGCAAAATGCAAGTTGAGATTTTGCTCCGTGATGGTGTTGTAGAACAAATCAGGGGCGATATATAAGCGAGTGTGGGGTAGGGGAAAGATAACTCGATTCCCTATTCTCCATTCCCCACTCCTATCCAGACAATTTCCCAGATGGGAGGTGAACTAACTAAAATAGACCTACCAAAACTTGTCATTTCTACTCTGTATTTAGTCGCATTTACTATTGTTGACTTGGCCCGTCTAAGCTGTGTAATTGTGACTAGTGCTTGATTATGTTGAGGGTAAGCTATCTCTATTTTACGTTTGTCAATTTCTCCTGCTATACCATCCAGAGCATTGAGAGCAAGGGTAGTTGGGTCACTCCCTTGGAGAAGAGAATTTATTTTTTCTAGCGGTATAGTTTTATAATGAGTCCTTTCTGGGTAAACAATTAGTTCTGAAGACTCTTGGATTACAGACGGTGCTTCCTGTTGTCCAGGATCAATCCTACCAATCAGCACAGGTGGATGATGGTGCGTTAAGTAAATCTCCATAGTAACAGTTGCAAAGATGCTAAGGGTTAAAATTAAAGGCAATTTGAACTTTCCCATAAACATACTTACTGTTGACTGATGAATGACGATCGCTCTATTTATAGACATGTCCATCTAGTTTAAGTTCCAGATTATTCATGGTTACATCTAAAAGGCAACAAGATACAATTTGATATAGCTACAACTGTTAGAGTCCATAAAATTATTGATTCTCAAGCCACCATATGAGCATTAACGAAGTATTTATGCCGGCGCTAAGTTCCACCATGACCGAAGGCAAAATTGTCGCTTGGTTAAAATCGCCGGGAGACAAAGTGGAAAAAGGCGAGACGGTGGTGGTTGTGGAGTCAGATAAGGCTGATATGGATGTCGAGTCTTTTTATGAAGGATTTCTGGCCCATATTATAGTCCCAGCTGGTGAAACCGCCCCAGTCGGATCAGCGATCGCTTACGTAGTAGAAACAGAAGCGGAAATAGCAACCGCCAAGTCTTTAGCTGGCCCATCTGGCGCAGTTGCTACGACTACTACAACATCTTCTCCTTCTCGTACATCTGTAATTGCAGAACCTGTCGCCGTTTTCCAAAATGGTTCACAGCATCGGGAAGGTCGGGTAGTTGTTTCTCCGCGCGCCCGCAAGTTGGCAAAAGAACTCAAAGTGGATTTAAATTCTTTACAAGGTAGTGGTCCTTATGGTCGGATCATCGCTGAAGATGTAGAAGCATCTGTTGGTAAGGTTTCACAACCTCATACTCCTGCTCATACTCCGACATTTATACCCGCACAACCTCAAACCACACCTACAGCATTAAAACCAGCAACAACAACCGTTCCTGTAATTAGCAGTACTACTTCTGCTCAAACAGTACCTTTCACCACTTTCCAGAATGCGGTAGTTCGTAATATGGTAGCTAGCTTGGCTGTACCTGTCTTCCGTGTAAGCTACAAAATTACAACTGATGAATTAGACAAAATTTACCAACAAATTAAGTCTAAAGGTGTAACAATGACAGCGTTACTCGCGAAAGCTGTAGCAGTGACATTGCAAAAACATCGCTTATTAAATGCTAGTTATTCCGACCAGGGAATTGTTTATCATCCGCAAATTAATATTGCTGTAGCGGTAGCAATGGATGACGGTGGACTGATCACACCAGTGTTACAAAATGCAGATAAGCTAGATATCTACTCTCTATCCAGAAATTGGAAATCTTTAGTAGAACGTGCTAAAGCTAAACAACTTCAACCAGAAGAATATAATAGTGGTACTTTTACTATTTCCAATTTGGGAATGTTTGGTGTAGAAACATTTGACGCCATTTTACCCCCTGGACAAGGCTCCATTTTGGCGATCGGCGCATCTCGTCCCCAAGTCGTAGCTACCGATGAAGGTTTGCTAGGTGTGCGTCAGCAAATGCAAGTGAATATTACTTCAGACCATCGGATTATATACGGGGCTGATGCTGCTGCTTTCTTGCGCGATTTAGCCAAACTGGTGCAAACAAACCCTGCTTCTTTAACGCTTTAAACTTAAATTAAGCTTCAAAGTCCATTCCCCCTACTGATTTAGTAGAGGGAATGACTTATTAACCTTTGACGCAGAGAACTTGTTTAATAGTTGCTACCACTTCCACTAAATCAGCTTGATTGTCCATCACCTGTTCAATAGGCTTATAAGCTCCAGGAATTTCATCAATCACTCCCGTATCTTTGCGACATTCTACCCCCTTTGTTTGCTCAATTAAATCATCGAGAGTGTAGATATTTTTGGCTTTATTTCGAGAAAACAACCTTCCTGCGCCATGGCTACAATTATGAACCAGAATAGGTGTGTAATACTCAGTAAAGACAATATAATTATTATTGTCTTCTACAGTGAAGTTGTAAACAGGTAATTCTAGACCAGTATTGACTTTAAGAACCCTGTTCATTACCAAACTTAGATTAATACCTTGACCATTAAATTTTTCAACGGCTACCATTTTACCGTAATTAGCTAAAGTGGTAAGGTTATCACACTTTAATTTCCCACCAGTAACAGATGTAGCTAGAAGTAATTTATCTGAATATAGTCTTTCAGGTATTTCATCAATTACAATTCGCTGACAAATGGAGCTTAATTGATTTAAGATGTGATTATTTCTGAACTCGACTACATAACATTCACGATTTCGGTAAACTTTATAAGCAGCTCCTAAAGATAGAAGTACGGGAATAATGATAGAGAACATCTTCTTTTTACCAATAGATATAGAGACTATTCCCCTGTTATAAGTTCCATCACCATCCAAGTAACCAGCTAGAAAATGAAGGGCTAATAGAGGATTTCCCATCAAAATATGAGGTAATTTTGGGATCAAATCTTGAATTTTTTTCACAAATATGGGGTCGCTCACAGTTATTTCAGCTAATCCCCATCCCTGAACAGAGCGCCCTCTTAAATTACCAACTCTTGACTTTTGCTGCCTAACAGAAACTTTGCTTGTGTAACGATTGAATGATGCTTCTATATACTTTACAAAAGCTTGCTTATTTGGATTTAAAGACTGAAAAACACGCAAGTAAGAACATATATATTTACCATTTCTCGGTCGATTACTTAAAGACGGCGCATTTTTCCGTTCTTTTACGTGTATTGTACCATCTGATAAAATTACTCCAAGCAAATAATAGAGGTTTATGTCTTGACCTTCTAAAATACACTGAGAAGGAAAATTAACATGGGTGGGTACAATAGCGCCTTCGCCTGATAAAGCGATCTTCTCAATTGGTTGGTAAGTAAGTACTCCCTTTTCGTAAGTAGCAAAGGGATGATTAGGAGTGCAAGTAATGATATTTTCCAACCTGCGCCCAGTTTGAGATAAAGAGTATTGATGAGCTACTGCAATTCTTTCACTCCGATCTAAGATATTCTTAGCTTCAAACTGTTTGATCTCTTGGTTATAGGAAATTAACTTAATTGGATGAGATGAATTAAATACATCCTCTATGTTCATTAAACCCAACTCAGTTAATACCTTAGTTCCGGCTGCAAAACAAGAGCAAAAGCTGTCAGTATTTCCTTTACCTTTGACGATGAAAGATTTTGTTCCCATAGAACCAGGGATGATTCCATAGTCGTCAGCTTGAGCGCGGACTGCTCCCTTACGAGTTACATAGACATCTTCACCAAAATGTACTTCTTTTTCAGCATAATTGTGATGACAATTCACCTGTAATAGGGGTTTAGTAACTTTTCCCCCTGTGAGATGTTTTTCCACAATCCGCTGGAACCGCGCCATCATTACGTCACGGTTGAACCTTGCATAATCTTGCGCCCATTGTAAATCGTGCCAATAGGCTTGAAATTCTGGAGTTCCAGCAGTAAAGTGAGCTAGATCGGGGTCGGGTAATTTATTCTCGGCTATTTTGGCTAAACCTTTGGCTGTATTGATATGACATTGGGCGAGATTATTCCCAATATGACGGGAACCAGAATGTAACATCAGCCAAACTTGGTTTTCTGTGTCGATACAGACTTCAATAAAGTGATTACCTCCGCCCAGAGAACCCAGTTGTTTCATCGCTTTACCTTGTAAGTCTTGGACTCCGCGATGCAAATCGCCAAAATCCCGCCAACCTTGCCAATTGGTGACTGACTTTTCCACATCTTTGTTTTCATTAAATCCTGTAGGAATCGCTGCTTCAATATCCAAACGGATTTTTTTCAGTTTTCCTTCCAGTTGTTCAGCTTGAAAGGGTGTTTTCACAGCGCACATCCCACAACCAATGTCCACACCAACAGCAGCGGGGATAATTGCTTCTTTTGTAGCGATGACTGAACCGACTAGAGCGCCTTTACCCAAGTGAACATCAGGCATTAACGCTACATGTTTGAACACAAACGGTAAAGATGCTACATTCTTCGCCATTTTAGTTTCATCTGAGCCTAGAGGATGATTTGCCCAAGATAAAACAGGTGCATCCGTCTTAAGTGGTAATTTTTCGTAGGGCATAATGCTAATTTAGGTTTTTTAGGTGTTTAAGTTAACGAGTATTACCTTTGATAATTCAAGTTTTTTATCCAGCATGTTTATTTAACCCATCTCATACTACATATATACTACAGAAACTACTACTTGTCAATCCTCATCAGGGAGAATCAAGAGGGCGATCGCAGCTAGTACCAGAATAGATAATAATGAATGGACAGGCTGTTGGTTCCCCTTATTCATGAGTTTAAAGGCAGTTTTTTTTGATTTTAATGGCGTGATCGTTAACGATCTGGCGCTTAACTCGCAACTAATAGATGAGATTCTGATTAAAGAAAATCTTCAACCCCAAAAACCTCAAGAACGTCAAGCTAGTTTGGGACAGAGCGATCGCGCTTATTTTCAGCAACTCCTCAAACGTCGAGGACGCGTAGTTAGTGATGAATATTTTCATCAGTTGCTCAACTACAAAGCTCAAGCCTATGTTTTGGAATTAAAGAAACTGGAAAAACTACCTCTGTATGCTGGGGTAGAAGACTTGATTTTTCAAGTCCGTTCTTATAACCTGAAACTGGGTATAGTCAGCGGTGCTTTACGCAAAGAAATAGATGTAGTATTGCGGCTGGCCAAAATTGCTGAGTATTTCCATGTGATTGTGACTGGAGATGATATCGCTACGAGTAAACCAGAACCAGAGGGTTATTTATTAGGAGTAGACCGTTTCAATCAAAAGTATCCAGATTTGAATTTACAATCTCACGAATGTTTAGCGATTGAAGATACTCCAGCAGGTATTGAAGCAGCTAAACGCGCTCAGATGCAAGTCGTAGGGGTAGCAAATACTTATCCTTTCCATATGCTCCAGCGTCAAGCTAACTGGACTGTAGATTATTTGGTTGATTTGGAATTGGAGCGAGTTTATGAGGTTTATTCTCGAAGAGATGGTCAACCTACTTTACCAAAGTGTTAGAATATTGATAGGTAGTAAGGGTGGGAGTTATTCACAATCCTTTATTACTCACGGGGAATTAGCTCAGTTGGTAGAGTGCTGCGATCGCACCGCAGAGGTCAGGGATTCGAGCTCCCTATTCTCCATTTCAGCGGGTATCAAGTTAACGATGCTGAGTAGTGACTTGACTCAAAGTTAATAAACTATATTTGTCCAACACTAACATATTGGTATTAATTATAATTGTTTTCTGTAAAATAGTTTTTTATGCAAGAAATTTTTTCAATTACTCTAGGTCTAATTTAGTGGAACTCGCTGCTATGATATATTAACTGTCTACAGGAATGAGTTTTGATATTGCCTATGAAACTCTGAAACAACTGAAGGAATAAGAACCGGAATTGTTTATTTCTGGTAAGGGCAAGCGGTTTATGTTGTTGTTATCAGCATAGGATGATTAACTTTCTCTTGTGGAGTTTAATCGGGAGAGGGCGATAGTATTTCTGGATACAGGCAAAGCTATGATTGCTGTGTGGTTAGATGTTATTTATTAGCAAGTAGCAAACCATCTAAACAGCTAAATTGCAAAAGTTTCAACTAATTGATCTAATAGGTCAAAATAGATTGTAGATTGGAAGCTCTGAAGCAAGGTAAATTGGTATGGCAAGGCAGAAAAAACCGGAGCAAAGAGACATTGAACAATATGAACACAAAAACAAGCAACGAGTCAATAACCCACCAATTGGGCTAGTTAACCCAGATACAGATCCAGAAGATGATGCTAAAAAGTATGCCTATGATCTTCACCTTGACCCTCAGTTAGTTTGGGCTGGTAAGGCAGAGTGTTCCAGTTTTGATGTGCCTACAGTTTCGCTTCACGTTCATGAACGCATAGATCCGCATACAATTATTAAAGCAGTACAGAAGCACAAGGAAGAAAAGATTAAACAACTTTCCTTATTTCAAACTCTAGAAGAAAATCCGCCAATTAGACAAGCTATTGAATTTTATAAGCACAAACATAACTGGACAAATCGGCTAGTGGCTGGAGATTCTCTTTTAGTAATGAATTCATTACTAGAAAAGGAAGGTATGGCTGGACAGGTGCAGATGATTTATATTGATCCGCCTTATGGAATAAAATACGGGTCAAATTTTCAGCCATTTGTGGATAAGCGAGAAGTCAAAGATGGCAAAGACGAAGACTTAACACAAGAGCCAGAAATGATTAAGGCATTTCGAGATACTTGGGAATTGGGGATTCATTCATATTTAAGTTATTTAAGAGATAGGCTGCTTTTGGCAAGAGAACTTTTATCAGAAAGTGGTAGTATTTTTGTCCAGATTTCTGATGACAATGTTCATAATGTCAGAATTTTAATGGATGAAGTATTTGGGGCAAATAACTTTATTAGTTTAATCTCTTATGCAACGACAGGAGGCTTTGAAACGTCAACATTAAGTCGCATTGGTGACTATATTATTTGGTATTCTAAAAGCCAGAAATTCGAGTGTTACCAACTATTTTTAGAAAAAAAATTAACAATACTTAAAAGCGGTGATTATCGTTATTTAGAAGAAATAGATGGAAGCCGTCGTTTAATGACTCAGAAAGAGAAAGAAGGCGAAGAATCACTTCCTCAAGGTTCTAGAATATTTAGGCTTGATAATACTACTAGTCAAGGAGCAGCATCAGAAGCACAACCTTTTAAGTTTGATGATAAAACTTATGAGCCGCGTTCAGGAAATCATTGGAAAGCCAAATATCCAGAAGGCATGGAACGATTGAAGCTAGCTCAACGCTTTTATGGTCGCGAAGGTAGTTTAGCTTATATTAGATATTTAAATGATTTTCCAGTAATAAGATTGACCAATATGTGGACAGATACTTCTGTAGCTGGTACGCCAGAGGGAAAATTATTTGTTGTACAAACTAATCCAAAGGTTATTGAACGCTGTCTATTAATGACTACTGCTCCTGGTGATCTCGTCCTTGACATCACTTGTGGCTCTGGCACAACGGCTTATGTTGCCGAACAAAGGGGACGTAGGTGGATTACTTGTGATACTTCACGAGTAGCAATAACATTGGCAAAACAGCGTTTAATGACAGCAAGCTTTGATTATTATCAATTAGCGATTCCAGAAGATGGTGTTAATGGTAAATTCAAATACAAAACAGTACCTCACATCACTCTCGAATCTATTGCTAATAATCCAGAAATTCGTGAAGGTATGACAAGAGAGCAAATTGAAAAAGCAATCCATAAGTACGCTAAACAAGAAGTCCTTTACGATCAACCTATAGTAGATAAATCAAAAATTAGAATTACAGGACCATTTACAGTTGAAGCTGTACCTGCACCAACTGTTAAACCCCTTGATGATATCGAAGGGTTTGCCGATACCCCAATTGCAGATCGATCCATTTCCCGTTCTGGTGAAACTTTAAGACAAGCAGAATGGCGTGATGAACTCCTAAAAACAGGAATTAGAGGCAAAGGTGGTCAATATATTCTATTTTCTAGAGTTGAATCATTACCGGGAACTCGTTGGCTTCATGCTGATGCCGAAACTAAACCCAGTAATCAAGAAGATAATAATCGTCTAGGAAATAGTACAGAAGAAAAGCCAATACGAGCCGTTATTTCCTTTGGTTTAGAACATGCTCCTCTTGATCAACGCCAAGTAGGAATGGCAATTGAAGAAGCACAAACCCTGATTCCCAAGCCCAAATTAGTTATTTTTGCTGCTTTTCAATTTGATCCCGAAGCTGCAAAAGATATTGATGAAACTAATTGGCCTGGTGTTACTTTGCTAAAGGTACAAATGAATGCTGATTTACTTACAGAAGACCTGAAGAAAAAACGTGCTAGTAATGAGAGTTTTTGGCTTATTGGTCAACCTGATGTTGCACTTGGTCGTATTCATAGAGGAGAAGATATAGGTAAATGGGAAGTACAAGTTCATGGTTTTGATTACTACAACACCAAAACTGGTAATATTGAATCTGGGACTGTGGAAAAAATCGCAATGTGGATGCTGGATACTGATTATGACGGCAGAAGTATTTTTCCTTGCCAAGTTTTCTTTCCAATGGCTGGGGAAAAAGATGGCTGGTTTCGTCTTGCCAAAAATCTTAAAGCCGAAATTGATGAAGATTTAATTGAGTCCTATCAAGGAACTGTTTCATTACCATTTAAAATGGGTAGTTATCAGCGTATTGCTGTAAAAATAGTCGATGACCGGGGAATTGAATCTCTAAAAATCATTCGGCTAACTTGACAGATTAACCAAGTGAGATTTAACTTATGTTAACCAACATTAAATTAAGAAATTTCCGCGCATTTCAACAAGATATAGATGTTCGTATTAGACCCATTACAATTTTGATTGGTCGTAACAGTGCGGGAAAATCTACACTAATCAAGTTTTTGCTTATGCTTCAGCAAACGCTAGAATCTAGTGAATCCAATGAAGGTGACTTTTTTTCTACTGAGGGTCGGCACGTTAGTCTTGGCACTTTTAAAGATCTAAAAAATACTAAATCTCGTAACAATAGTTTCCAATTTACTTTAAATCTTAAAACTAATTCTTTACCTGATCCTAAAATTCAACAAATTAGAGAGGAACTTCAACAAAGCAAAGCCACACCAAAAATAGAAGACAATAGTATTGATCTGGTAATTAAGTTAAACCCATTTTCAACTATTATAACTCAAGACCCACTAGGAGAAACAACTAGCCTAAAAATTGATTCACAAATCACAGCAGATGAATCAATAGCTGACTTTTGCATTGTTGGAACTATTCCTTATAGTGGAAAAAAATCCAACCACGCAGTTACCTGTAAAATTGGAGGACAAAAAATTCTCCATAAAGAAGAAAAAAATCTTAGACGTACTAGATTTCTTAAATTTCCGCTTCCAAATGACCCGGTAGATATCATAAAATCTGCTTTTGATAATCTCTATTTAGATGTTGTAAAAGATGAAATTATATCTATGCGACATCTCTCACCAGTTCGTGAAGAATCAGAAAGAAGTGTAATCTTAGGTAGTCCACCCATTGATGATGTTGGACATAGGGGTGAATATGCTATGCCTCACTTACAGCGTTTGATTGCTAATCCTGGAGAAAAAAGAGATTTTGTTTTACGACATATTGAATCTGTTATAGATATTGAAGATCTAAAATTCGAATCTCCAGTAAAGGGTTTTATTCCTGAATTCCGAGCAAAAAACAAATTAACTGGAGCAAAATCTTATCTAGCAGATTTTGGTTTTGGTGTTAGTCAATGTATACCTATCTTTGTACAAGGAGCTTTACTTAACCCAGGACAACTATTAATTGTTGAGCAACCAGAAGCTCAAATTCACCCTACTGCACAACTGGCAATGGGTTCTTTCTTTGCTGATTTGTGGACAAAATGGAGTGTTCCATCTTTGATTGAAACTCATAGTGAAAATATAATTTTAAGACTTCGTAAACTAATTGTAAAGGGTGAATTAAAGCCAGAAGATGTCTCGATTGTATATTTTTTTATTGAAAAAAATGATAATGATCAAAGTTTTGTAAAAGTTAAAAACTTAAGTATTGATGCCAAGGGAGTTCTTGAGAAAGGACTACCTATGAGTTTCTTTGGAGCAGATGTAATGGAGGCTTTAGGAATACATCCAGACATTTAAGTATAATTAGAGGAAAATATTATGCTACCTATAGTTATTGACACAAATATATTTATACATCTAAAGAATCCTCCTGGAGGACAAGGAGATACTCATATCCATCAATTGTTAGCATCTCTAGCAACTTCACATATGCTACAAGTTGATAAAGAAGGAAAAATTTTAGGTGAATATGAAGTTATACTCGGTTCTATGTTAGATAATCCTGACAACCAAAATGAATTTGAAATTTATTTATTAAGATATTGGTTAAAATTAAAAGAATCTAGTATTTTAGAAAAAGCTGCACCTAGGGATTTGAGAGATGCTGTTAAAAACATCATCATTGAAGTAGATGAAACCATTGACCGATGTTTTGTTGAAACTGCTGCTTTAAGTGATTGTGACCTTATCACTAATGATGAACTTCATATCTACAATAGGGCTACAGCCTTAAGAAAATCCCTAAGAAAGGTTGGATATAAAAGAACTGAAATTCTCAATTCCTTGGATGCTAGAAGTAAATTTTGTTCTACGGTATAGAATTGAAAATATGAATACCAAAACTAAAATTCACCAGCTCATTATAAACTCCCCCTACGAGGAGCCAAAAAATTATTGGCAGTACAATTATCAAACTCGTCGTTTCAAACTTGAAGATGGTAGAAGACCCGCAGGTTATACAATCGCGTCTCAAAGCTCAACATCCTTTGATGATCCTGGTAAATTCATTGAAATTCCTCTAGTTAATCAAATTCGTGCGTGTGTCAAAGCTTGGCGTGAAAATGGATATCTTGGCGTTACAGGTGTTACTAAACACTTATTAGAACACTGGTACAATCCAGAAGAACGTGAATTTCCGTTCTTTTTCTGTCAATTAGAAGCAATAGAAACCTTCATCTGGTTAGTTGAATCTCATCCATCGGAAAAAATTGGTATTGATATTCCTGCTGATGGTGGAAAATTTAAACGTCTCTGCTGCAAAATGGCTACAGGTTCAGGAAAAACCATCGTTATGGCAATGCTAATTGCGTGGCAAATCCTTAACAAAGTCACCTATCCTCAAGATAATCGCTTTTCCAAAGCCATTTTTGTTGTAGCACCTGGTTTAACAGTTAAAAATCGCCTCAAAGTTCTAATTCCTTCTACTGAGAAAAATTACTATGAAATTTTCAACATTATTCCTCTTGGCTTATTAGATAAACTACGTCAGGGTAAAGTTTTGGTTCGTAATTGGCACGTTCTCAATTGGGAAACTAAAGAACAGATTGAGAAGAAAAAAGGAGTAGATAAACGCGGAGCAAAAAGTGATGAAGCTTATGTGAGAGATGTTTTAGGTGAACTTGCTAGTTTTAGCAATCTTTTAGTCATTAATGATGAAGCGCATCATGCTTGGCGTATTCCTGCTGAATCTAAAATAAAGGGACTTAGTAAAGAAGATATAGAGGAAGCAACAAAATGGATTGGTGGACTTGATCGCATCCATAGAGCTAGAGGAATAATTACCTGTTTCGATTTTTCTGCCACACCCTTTATACCTTCTAGAAGAAGAAGTTCAGAAGAATCTTTATTTGACTGGATTGTGAGTGATTTTGGGCTAAATGATGCTATTGAGTCAGGTTTGGTTAAAACTCCTCGTGTTGTAATTCGTGATGATGGTAGACTTAACCTCAAAGACTTTAAATCTCGTTACTATCATTTATATAATGATGTTGAAGTTAAAGATGATTTCAATCGCAAAGCGCAACCAAATGAATCTTTACCTGATTTACTAACGAATGCTTATTATTTGTTAGGTAAAGACTGGTTAGAAACAGCTAAATCTTGGCAACAAGTGGGACATAAAGTTCCTCCAGTAATGATTTCTGTTGCTAATCGTACTGAAACTGCAGCCCGGATTAATTATGCTTTCAATCATCATAAAATTCAAATAGAAGAGCTGTGTATTCCAGAACGTACTCTGCATATAGACTCTAATGTTCTAAAAATGGCAGAAGCTCAAGAAGACACTTCTGAAATACAATACAGAACTATAGATATTAATGAAGATGATATATCTGATGAAGAAATTTATCCCAAGTTAACTAAACAGCAACAAGCAGAATTTTTAAGACAAAAAGTTGATACAGTAGGTCAAGTTGGTAAACCAGGTGAACAAATTCAAAATGTTATTTCAGTTGGGATGCTATCTGAAGGATGGGATGCTAAAACAGTAACTCATATTATGGGTATTCGAGCATTCACTAGCCAACTTCTATGTGAACAAGTGGTAGGTCGAGGCTTGAGAAGAACAGCTTATGATGTTAACCCAGAAACAAACTTATTAGAACCAGAATATGTAAACATTTTTGGCGTTCCATTCACTTTTATTCCCCATGAATCTAGCGAAGAAACAACACCTCCACCCCCTCAACCTAAAACTGAAATTAAACCCGATCCCGAAAAGCAACAGTTTGAAATTAGCTTTCCTAATATCATACGAATTGATTACATTTATAAGCCTGAACTCAAACTGAATTTCAGTCAAATTGAGCCTTTAGAGTTAGATGCTTTTGATAACAGTACACTAGCTGAAGTAGCACCAATTGTTGATGGTAAACCAGATGTTACAAAAATAAAAGAAATTGGACTGGAAGATTTAGGACGTGAATTTCGGATGCAGAAAATTGCCTTTGAAACTGCTAGGGATATCTTTGAACAAATGAAACCTGGTTGGAAAGGAAACCGAGAGTATTTATTAGGGAAACTAATTAGATTAGTAGAAGAATTTATCAATTCAGGTTTAATCCTAATTAATCCTCCGTTATTTAATTTAGATGAAATGCGTCGGCGGATTCTGATTACTCTAAATTTAAGAAAGGTAGTTCAGCATATTTGGAACGCTATTTATTTAGACAATACAGAAGCAATTGAACCTGTTTTTGATGCAGATTATCCCATCCGTTCCACTGGTGATATGCGTCCTTGGTATACAGGTAAACCTCATGAATACACGCGGAAATCACACATAAATTGCTGTATTTTTGATAGTACATGGGAAGCTAGTGAAGCATTTGAACTAGATAGAAATTCTAATGTTGAGGCTTGGGTTAAGAATGATCATTTGGGATTTGAAATTCTTTATATCTTTGACGGAATTGTTCGCAAATATAGACCGGATTTTATTATTCGTTTAAAAACTGGTAGTTCCTTGATTTTAGAAACCAAAGGTCAGTACACTCAGAAAGATCAAGCCAAAAGCACGTTTTTAGATCAGTGGATTAGAGCGGTTAATCAACATGGTGGCTTTGGTTTTTGGCAAAGAGATATATCCAGAAATCCAACCGATGTTAAAACTATATTAGATAGAGCAGTTTCTCGCTCAAAATAATTCTTTACATCTAAATGTAAGTAAAGTAATTCTTTAGGCTGTTTTTTGCCACTTCACGCATCTTCTCAAACGGCATAAAATACCTTTGACACCACCCCTCAACCCACAACGCCGGAACTTTAAACTTAGTCCCACAATTAGGACACTCAGACAACAAACTTAGTGGAATTGGAAAATATAGACCTTTTCAAGAGAGGATACTTAATTTGGCAGGTTTCTAAATTCGGACATTTATTTTGTCAATGTAATTTATGAGGCTGAACAAGGCCTAAAATGACAAAACCCTTATATTTTAACGGTTTATGGGCTAATATAGAGGGGCATTAATTTGGCAACCGACAATACTAGGAGGAAAAGAATATGCCATAAATTACTAGTAATGTTAATTACTTAATTTACTATGCCAGCAAAAGATATCTATCACGATCAAGTTAAGAACTCATTAATAAAAGACGGTTGGACTATTACTGATGATCCCTACTTTATTAAATATGAAGATGCTGAACTTTACGCGGACTTAGCAGCGGAGAAACCATTTGCAGCAGAACGACAAGGACAGAAAATTGTTGTAGAAATCAAGAGTTTTGTCGGTAAGTCGTTGATGTACGATTTTCATAGTGCTTTAGGGCAATACCTTGTCTATCGCAAACTCATTCAACTTACGGAACCAGAATATACACTTTATTTAGCTATTGATGATGTTGTCTATACGGAGTTTTTTCAACGAAAATCTGTACAAGCAGTAATAAGTGAAAATCATCTTCTATTAATAGTTGTAAATATCCAAAAGGAGGAAATTCAGCAATGGATAAAATAGAAAAATATCGCGACGTTATTAAAAAAATACTCACAGAATATTACGAAATGGCTAAAAATAAAGTCGTAGAGAATAGAGATGTTGAAGCAAGCGATCGCCTGGCTTTTGATGAAACAAGAGACGAATATATTTGGTTTAGATTTGGCTGGGATGATAAAAAACTGATCCAGCATATTGTCATGTATCTCCGCATCAAAAACGAGAAAATTTGGGTAGAGGAAGATACAACTAATTTATGTGTTGTTGACGATTTACTATTAGCCGAAGTACCCCAAAGTGATATTGTCTTAGGCTTTCACCATCCTAGTAAACGGGCTTTAACAGAATTTGCTACTGCTTAATTTTTGCTTTTACTGTAAGTCCCTTTTCCATTGAGATGCTTTTTCTTTAAACCGGGTGTAGTTGTACGCTACTCCATTATCCAGGTCAAGTTTGATCCGCGCATCCGCTAAATGTTGTAGTTTAGCTTGATAGTCCCGCAGTTCTACTTGTTTGTCCTGCAATTCTTTCAGGCGTTTAGTAGCGGATTTTTTAGTGGTGCTGGAGGTACTGTTATCTAGTTGTTGTTGCGCTCTGGCGATTTCTCCATCTAGTTTTACTTGTAATTCTAAAATGTAATCGGTGCGGAGACGAGCGAGGGTGTCTTCGTTGTAGCGGTGGAGACAGGATGGAAATCCCCCAAGAACAGAATTGATGAAATTGTCTATAAAACAACTCAATCTCACAGAAAAAATAGTCTTAGCAGGAGATCATACAGCTTGGACGAGGATACATGCATCGACGTTAAAGGACAGAACCTATGGACACCAAGTACAACCAATGTCAGGAGCAAAACCCGTAACATTGGGACAGGGCTACAGCACAATCGCAGTCATCCCAGAAACATCTGGAAGTTGGGTTCTACCACTATTACACGAACGCATTACTAGCTTTGAGAACCCAATTCAAAAAGCTGCTACACAATTAAAACTGGTGTGTAAACATTTGCCTACACGACCGATTAGCTTGTGGGATTCTGAATATGGCTGTGCTAGTTTTATCAATCAAAGCAGTGATATCGCAGCAGATAAATTAATGCGGTTACGTCCCAATCGAGTAATCTATGGTGCGCCACCACCTTATAGCGGTAAAGGTCGTCCACGTTCTCATGGTGATAAATTTAAACTGAATGACTCAACTACATGGTGGACACCAAATGAAACTATTGACATTGACGAGCCAGAAATAGGGCGATTATCTATCCGTCTGTGGTGCAATCTTCATTTTCAGCAATCTCAAACTCATGCGATGAATTTGATTCAAGTTCAACGTTTAGATGAATCTGGTCATCCCAAACATCAACCTTTGTGGCTAGGGTGGGTCGGATTGGAGATGCCTGCTTTATCTTCATTTTGGCCATTGTACGGTCGCCGATTTGCGATCTTATCACTGGTATCGTTTTGCTAAACAACGACTACATTGGACTTTACCTAGTATGTTAATTTTATGGATAAAAGTTAGACAAAAATTCATGCAAGTTTCGCCGCTTCGATTAAATTCAGCCCTCACCCTAAATCCCTCTCCCATGGGGCGCTACGGTGTACACACAAGTCTTCCCAACATGGGTTTCAGACTTTTTAGCCCCTTCAATAGCTAAATTTTTGGGGGGAATCGAAGCTTCGGAACCACCTAATTTGGGAGTTAGAGAGCCAAAA
>Ga0116231_10002607_pt1 | contig 37697 bp, 23 predicted proteins | sample S1TSphgellanicum_2_FD_89695 | JGI IMG/M metagenome (GOLD analysis project Ga0116231, IMG submission 89695) | Host-associated microbial communities from peat moss isolated from Minnesota, USA - S1T2_Fd - Sphagnum magellanicum MG | ecosystem: Host-associated > Plants > Peat moss > Unclassified...
TATATATATATATATATATATATATATATATATATATCTCTCTTTTTGTGTCTTTTTTTGTCTATGTTTGTGTATGAATCCTGAAGCTTTTGGCTTTCTAGAAGCTTAAGCAAATTGGTAGCATTCAGCAATAGCCATAGCGGGAAACAAACAACAACAAAAAAAGGCCACTGTTGTCAAGAACAATTCGTGTGGCGTTGCTAGAAGATAACGGCTTGGAAATGCAAGCGTAGCTGAAAATGTTCTGTTTGGTACCCAAGCGCAAAGCAAAAATCTCTTTTTTTGCATTTTTTTTTTCCTATAAAAGTTTGTTACAGAGAGATCTCGTTAGGAATCCGTGCAGTAGCAACAGCAAGGAGGAGGAGGAGATCGAAATTCCCAAATCCTGATCACGGCTAGAAATCCTCTCGCTTGCGAGGATTTGTGGGTGGGTCCCTGCATGTGTGCGTGCGAAGAGAAAGCATTGGATGAAGAAACCGCGCGTGCATGCGTACGTGCATGCATGTTTGTGAGATACTGCGCTATTTTTTTTGGCCTCTCGCCCAAATCCCAGGCGCTGCGCGGATTCGCCTCTCACACAACCATCTGGGGCCACAAATCAACGGGCTGTTGCTACGGGCCACCAGCAAGTCTAGTGGGCGGGTGTCTATGACGAACACACAGACAGACAAACACCACATTTGCTTTAATATATAGGATCTCCCCCATGGTGGGCTTTCGTCATCATTGTTGCACAATAAGAAGGAATGCAAGGAAGATGAATCACAGCAACAACAACACAAAAAGAAAATAATGCAATGACATGTGATAAAAGTTGTGGTGAGTTTGTTGGGATGTTTAAAGTAAAGCTTTGTATCATGCAAGTTCTTGCTCAATCTCTAAATAATCACAATCTCGTTGCAAGCCTTCTTGTAACCCTAATTGTTATTCATGAATTTTCTTGATTACAAAAATATAGGTCTAAAGTTGTTCATCCAACATATAGGCAACTTAAAAGTTTTGTGAAGGAACATTCAATGGTTAGAAAAGGTTTTTTTTTCGGTATTCTTGGTTTTGATTTCCATTGGAAGGGTTGTCATAATGATAGTTTTGATTTTCTACTTCTAATATTAAAGGTTTGTAATGTTTTTTAATGTGATTGGTAGCTTGTAGAAGATTTATGGGAAAAATGGTAGACCAATGACATTGTTGGAGAGATTTGTCTTTTGATTGCAAAAATTATGCAAGATGAATTTATGTTCATTGTTTTCTTATTCTATAATTGAATTTTTTTTGCAAATGTTTATGGCACATGATGTTAAGCTCAAAAGATTGTTAAATTTTCACAAGATTATCCAAGGTCGAGCTAGAAATGAAAATAAAAACATGGATATTGAATCTATAAAAAAAATATTAAAAATAAGTTGTCCAAAATTTGCATGGATGAAATGAGATTAGAAACTTCAACTTTTTATGGTCACATTTTTTGTCAAGAAATTATTTATGACATGATTAATGCATAAAATAAATGTCTTATTTGTATAAAAAAATTAGTTAAAAATGTACATCATGTGTACATTTAGTTTAGTCTTGCATAATTTATTTTATTTTTTTACAATGTTAAAATAGTTGAAAACCAAGAAATTGCCTTTTAGGTTCTTTCTCTATAGATGTGAGCCTTGGTGAGTGGTGGCATTGGATATTGGCAGGGATGTTATTTGGTGAACATGTGAACATGAACAATTTTTTTTGGGAATATTCTATTGATGTGAACAAAATATTTTGGGAAAATTATTTGACACATGGGATAGAATATTTGGTGATGTGGAGGAATATTTTGTCATGTGTTCATGGATGAAAAATGAAAATGGATGATTTTTTATGAACACTAGCAATATATGATTTCTTTTGTGAAAATTTGAACAATAAAAATAAGGTGGAAGAAATTTATGTTGGTTTATTTTGAAAACTTTGACACATGAAATGTTCAAATCATACTTCATATTTCTTATATGAAGTATATTTAAGTTATGCACCATTTAAACCGTATAAAATTTTAAATTAAATCCAATTTAGTGACATATAAACATATTATCCCTCCAAGAAGTATGTGCCAATCCAAACACTACCTATTCACCATTAAGAGGTATGTGCCCATTAGCAATTAAAACAATATGAGGTAGCCCATAACATTTTACATTTTCCGTACCATTTCAAATTGTTTTTTTTTTTCATTCACTCTTTTAACCTCCTACATCTAGGACCATTTTTGCTACTTGTACAATCAAATTACATTTTTCCCCTTCTACTACTAATTTGCATGATTTATATCTCAATTTGCATTCTCTCCACCCATACAACCTAGTTGCGTCCTTTTTACCTCTGCCATGTGTTTGCAAGCATTAAACCTTCATTCTACAATGGCAAGAAAAAAATTGAGACCAAGGCAAAAGCATGTGCATTGTACCAAAATGAACATCACAAACATTGTTTTTTCAAGACATTTAAATTTTTGCTAGAATGTGAAAAGAAGTAGGATATTATTATGTTTAATATTTCACAAACTATAATAAAGATTATATAGTATTTTGTGTACATGTATATTTCTTTCTTTTTGGGTGTACCTACATGTCGACAAATCAAGTTTGCAAAAATAAATACACATAATAAAATCCATAATTTGCTTTCATGTTGAATTCAAAGGATTTCAAATTTCAATGTTTTGTAAATATTATAGAGATTCAACTAATTTGCATTTACATTTTATTTTTTTGGTGAATTTGATAGATCAAGTGCCATCTTCATGCATAAATTCATCATAGCAAATAACTTAGTCCAAAATTTGCTTTCAGGAAAATAAAATCACAATATCAAATTTCACTATTTTACAAACTACATGCAAATTGAAAAAATGAAGTGGATTCCATGTGTAACTATGTACAAATTCCAAGGACAAACACATCTCTCATCTTTGTACACAAACTCATCAAATCCAACACATACTTGTAAATCCACTATTTGCTAAATCAAATCATAACAACGCAAGGATTCTGGAATTCTATAGATTAATACATTGAACTTTCTTTTTGGGTACCAATTTGAAAAATCAAGTCTCTAGATAAATTTTCATAGCATATGACCATGTCTAGTGCGTTCTACCTTTGTGTAAAGATATCAAAATTCAACCTTTTTGCAAACCGTAAGCATTTAGGTCCATTGTATAATATGTGTATTAATGTCAAAGGTCCATAGTTTTCAACCTTATACATAACATGAACAAAACTACGTACAAGGTATGATGTAATTCAAGGAAAAAATAAACTTGTCAAAGAACTTAAACACACACAAAAAGTCAACAAACATTGTAAGACTAAAGCAAAACTACTTGGGGTTATTAGGTTGGCAATTCAACATTTGTATAGAAGGAACTATCATTAGTGTAGAGGCAATAAAGTTCAAATAGATTATATAAGTAATAAAACTAACAAGCTTCCAGCAATAACAAACCACGAATCCTTCCAGAATATTGACATAATTGGACACATTCAATACTTGGGAAAGTAATCCAAAAAGTAATACACATGATGCAAAATTTGTGTATTATAGGATTGGAATCATGTAACCAAGAACCCACATTATAAAGTCTTTTTCAACCTCCCAAGAAAAACACACATCTACATTGTATAATCTTAAAGCTATTTATTTTTAATGCAACACAAAAACTTCATTTCTTTGCACATTTACAACAACTATCTACACTTTTGGCTAAATGATCAACTAATAATTTCATAACTTCCTTACTTACTCCCTTTTGACCCTTTTTGGCTAAACACATGGTTGTTTTTGTACTTGCTCCTTCTCCCCTAATGACCTTTCTTGTACGTGCTATAGGTGCATTTTTAATTGGTCCATTCTCCTTAATGATCATTTTTTATCCTTCAATAATGATTGTAACCTTTTTTTTCTTTGTTGTTATTAATTTCTAAGACACTACATTGTCTCCACAAGTCTTACCACTATGTAGAAGATGGCTTGTGCATGAATATAAAACTTGAGCTTGGAGCTTTGAGCTTGGAATTTAAATCTTAATGTGATTTAATCCACCTACATGGATGAATATGTTCATAAATGAATGATTTCATATAGATGAATGTCATTTTTGCATGGATGAATTTCATTTATGGTTTGGATTAAATAAATAAATTATTGGATGAAATTCATCCATGATTAGAAGATAAATAAATTTAAATTATTTATATGCATCTTCATTTTTTGTCCAAATATTAATATCTCAAACTTGAATGTCATTTAATAATGATGGATAATGAAATTGTGACAATAATGGAAAATATGATGATGGGACCAAAATAGTTTAAATTTATTTATTTTTAGATCATGAACAATGTTAAGCAATTTTTAAAATATTGTTATGGAATAAGTGTCAACCCCCCCCCCCCCTCCAATTATTGTCGACAACATTATATATTTATTTCGTAAAAAAATAAGGTGCCTTGAAAATAAATAATTATTAAAAAAACCCCATTGTCATATATGATAGTAGGTTGTTTATAGAAACCTAATTAAGGTGCCTAAAACTAAATTTTTGTTTATTTCAAAAGCTCATTATCACCAATGACATTAGGTAGTTTAAACATATTTAAAACATTCAAAACCCATTATTGTCAACAACATTGGTTAAATTTGAAGAAAATCATGGCACCTTCGATGAAGAATGAAAAAAAAAACCCTTGTTGTTGCCAACGACATTTATAAACAAGTTTGAAAGAAGTTATGGCACCTATAGAAAAGGGGGAGGAAAACTCACTGTTATCAATGACATTGGGTCAGTTTGCCCAAAAAAAGATGACTTTATTTTTTTAAAATTTAACAACAACAATGACCATGGGGTAGATGTTAGCATAATAATAGTAATATAGTTAAAACATTTTGAGAATAATGACTTTCAAACTATAGCCATGAAATACATCTATAATGAAATTTACATTATATTATTCAACAAATGTTATATCATATAAAATTAGATTGGTTTCATGAAACTTTAGCTAATTAAAATTATGAAAAAAAATGTATCCATAAAAATTTAATGATAAAATAAAACATTTATCCATAATTATGATGGAGGTTTTATTTATTAAAAACATGTAAATGATTTTTTTCCCATCCATACAGTAGATGAATGAAAAAAATCATTCATCCATAATGAGAATGAATGTTTACATCCATCCCCATGCTTCTAAATTTATTGGTACAACATTTATTTTGTGGCTAAATTCTTGGGTTTTACTTGCATGTGTATAGTGGAAAAAACATTTTACCATCCCAAGTTCCAACTTTAAACTTTAAGCTCAAACTTTAAGTTCATGTGATAGCTTGCCTCCCACTATGCATAGTGTAGAAACTAAGAACAAGGCTATAATTAGGGTCTTCAACAATTCACTCACAAAGGTTAACTTCCTATGAAATTGAAAGATGGTGATCAACTTTTTCATCAAACGATAAGGTGAAATGAATTAATGCCTTCAAATCATTCACAAATTATATAGCTACCATGGTAGATTTTGGATTTGGTAGTTTTTCACGAAGATTAGTAAGTTTCAACAAATTCATTTCCTCATTAATATTGGTTTCTTCACCAAAAATGAAATAGAGTTCTACCAAGTTGTCAATACCCACATTTGATGCGCTTTGGATGGGTTTTTTGCTTAACTTCTTTTGGTTGCACTCCATTTTGAAAACAATGATAAAATTAAAAGCTTGAATGAAACTTATGGGTTTCACTGAGTTTAAGAACCAAAAGAACTAATGGGACTCTTGCATTTGTAACTACCTAAAAACAAGTTGGACACAAGTAGATGGCATCCACACATTTGATGCAAATTCCAAAATGTCCACATGGCTGTAAAATAGACAATTTTTTTGTTCAACCAATGTTGAATTCAAACCTAAATATTACATATTGATAATCTATTGATTTCTTTTGAAACACAAGTGGACTTTTAATTTATGACCTTGGCACAATCTACAACATAACAAAATATAGGGGAAAATATATATTGCCACCATACTAACTTCAATTGTAAGCAACTCCACATTCTTTTTGCATATTCCACATGGAGATTTGGCTTCCTATACAATCAAGTCAATTGGAGTAGACTTGGATAATGTGGTAATATTGCAAGGGCTTTTAACAATAGAAACAATTTTGGTTTGATCACATGCTTCCTTAATGGTGCAAAGGCTTTTCTGGGGCTTGACATGTTTGGTGTGAAGTGTTTTTTCTACAAGAAGTTGGGAACACCATTTTGAAACAATTTCACTCTTTACTTCCATAGTAGTTGTTGGAATTTCTTGTAGACTTGTGAGAAGGTGCAAATATCCTTGGCATATGTAGAATAGGTGCACCCAACAACACTTATCTCCCCAAGGGCCCCATAGCCAATGGTAAATGTGCCATACTTAGAAAATGCATCTATGCAACCAAGAAAATTATACACCATTAGCAAGTTGATTAAACAAAAAAACTTGACAATATATAATTTGTATAATTCTTTTGAAGATTGTTAATGCACATTGGCAATAAAAGATTGAAACTTAACATATGATACATGTTTCAAATCCAAATTTTCAATATCACAAATTGTTGTTCATATCCAGTTTTGTACACACATAGATTAAGAACAATTTTTCAAGAATGCAATTGTTTCCTTAGTATTGCAAGTTTAAAATTGAGTTAAGAAAAGTAAATCCTTTTCCACTTCCAAGTTCCAAATCGTTCCTTCTATTCCTATCACCTTAAACTTATTAGGAACAAAATCTATTGAACTAGAATTCCACATGATCATTTTTTTAAAAAAACATTCATGAAAGAAGAAAGCAATTTGGCTTTGATTATGAGAGAAAAAAACAATACATCAAAGCTTTTTCAAGTGGTAGCACCAAGGCACAACCAAGAGAAGGAAAGTAGAGGAGATTGGGAAAACTTCACCTTTGGAAAAATGAAAGCAAAGAAAATCAAAAGATAAAAAAGGTAAAGCACTAGAATATAATTGAAAGCAGATGAAAACTTATTTGTGCTGATGATGAAAATGAAAAGCCGATGATAATAATGTCATTACAAACGCAAAAGCAAAAGCTTATCGCTAAGTATGCTAGAAAATTAAAGAGAATGCTAACATTTTTAAAAGAAAAAATATGATAATGCATAATGTGTATTTTTTGAGCAATTTTGTTCTATAACAAAAGTGGCAATGATTATAGGAAAATATAGTTAAATATGAAAGAAACAATTGTGAACTATGTATAAAAAATATGTTGATTTTTTTTTAATTCATCAAATTTTATTATGAGTTTTTTTAAATCATGATTTTAACAAATTTTAATTTTAATATAATATGTTGGCTATATATAGCCATAAAAATAGAGGTTGGTATTATTACTCCTACTACACATCTTGCAAAAACCATCATCACAATGTGAATGGCGATTATGATAATTAAAAGATGTTAGGTTGTTAGGATAGAAGTACTACCTGGTTAACATCCCATGTGTGAATAGGCATGCAAAATGTTACATAGCAATATGGTTACCATTGTTAAGCATGGATGCAACATGTGTTCATTAGGAAATGTTAACTTGATGTTTGGGAACTTAACACTAGACCTCTTAACACATATGAAAGCATCTTAAGGGCTACTCAAGTTGGGTTTTAAGTTCACAACATCTTGACTTTGATGGCTAGAGGGGTCAAAAGGCCAAAAAATGAAATTTTAGAAAATGAAGCCAATTCTGGAAGCTTTGAGTCACCAGAAGTCCCAAAATAAATTACATGTGTTTCTTCCAATAAGTAGCCAGAAATATAGAAAGAGGATTAAAGTTTTGTGCTTCATATCTGGTTTGTAACCATATTTGGCTAAATTATAGCCAAATTTCCAAATTTGGCTAGTGACTATTGTCACTTATTATATTTCTTCCAATCGCCACATTGGCTGCATAAAAAAATTCCTAAAAAAGCATTGATATTAGGAATACTACTCATCATCATCACAATGGCCTTTCCATTTTTGGGGATGAAGTATTACAATCAAAATAGTATAAAATAGTAAAAGAAAATGCCAAGTTTTCTCAATTGGCTAACCATAATGATTGGCCGAGATGATAAGATCTAAATGGTCTATCACTTATTTAGTCCAGTTTTTCCGATTTATGGGTGAGAATCAAGTTTTTTTAGTTTCAATTTTGTGATGTTGTGGCACTGGGTGATCATCCACAATGAGATTTAGCCACATTTGGCTATAGACCAGTTATGAAAGTAGAAATTTATTGAAATCCTTTTATACCCGGGCTACTTGCTTCTACAATGTGAAGAAACAACGCAAATTTTAAGAAAAATTTATAGATTTTTGGCAATTTTTTGGAATAAAAAGAGGAATATTCGAAAATTTTAAAAATGAATTTATTTTCATCAAATGACGACAATTTAGAAGAAGGAAAAAAAAGAAAAAAAAAACGCTATTTAGGATATGAAAGAAATTAAACACTACACCTTGAATGTGGTAAATATTGATAGAGGCTCAAATGGGGGCTGCCATTGGCCATTCTCTTCTTATATGTGCAGTCGAGATATGTATCTGCGGGGAAAGGTTCCTACGCTCTGCTCTACGGAGCTCTTTGGAAGCTGAAGCGCGTCTTCGGTAGAAATATGGCATGCGTATCGTTGGCTGCAGAAAAGACGTGACATCCTGACCTCTTTTTTGCTGATGACATGGAGCACAATATGGCGATCTTGCTGTTGAATGATCTCTATGTGACGACCCTCTCCGAAGCGGTCCAGCCAGCGGCTTACGATATAGTGAGTAGCTTTGTTTGTTTTCCTTCAGCTCCACTTGTTAGGGCACCTGACTCACCAGTAGAAATTGCTTTTTGTTAGGATCCTGTAGCCTAGATGTACGAGTTTTAGATACCGTCAGGTCTTACTAGTTGGAGTCTAGATGCATGGCCAAATTCCCAGGATTTTTGTCTCTCGTTAGAGACAGCAGATTAATGTCAAGGAATATAACAATTACAAGAGAGATAGCAGTATGTAAACAGAACAATACAAGAGACAGCAGAATGTAAAGGAAGCAGAACGATAGAAGAGAGATAGCAGTATGTAAACAGAACAATACAATAGACAAGAGAATTGAAAAGGAAGCAGAACATTACAAGAGAGACAGCAGAATGTCGAGGAAACAGAACAATACAAGAGAGACAGCAGAATGTCATGGAACACAACAATACAAGAGAGAGAGAACCGCAGAATGCCAAGGAAACAGAACAATACAGCAGAGACCATACAAGGTACTTTCTGTTTAGGGACAGAAAGGTAGGTATGCAAGATTCATGTAGCAGCAGTGACCATGATATCGAGAATACCTGCACACCCGCACTGAAATATTGTTGTGGCCTTTTGTAATATGCTGCCACGTTCAGAGATATGTGAAGAATGAGCAGAATTCAATGGTTTCACTAGTAAGCCTATTTATTCCACTGGGAAATCTTCGATGAATGAAGCAGAAATGTGTTTAGGGTTGCACTACAGCATGACATGCACTGATCATTGCCTCCAACACCTTTGCCATTGAGAATTAAGTATGGTCATGCATCAGCTGTTGGACAATGGGGCGGACGCAGATTCTGCCAATTGGTGATCTTTATGGCTTGTCTTTCTGCCATTAGGTGACGAAAAAACCTGGTGGAGTTTTGCAACAGCTGAACAGTGAAGGAGACACAATCTAGAGACATATGGTTTGAATGATCTAGCCTTCATGTTTTACATCTGGCAATGTAGCAAAGCCCACCCCCAGAAATTGCTGACAATTTTGCAGATTCTAAAACTACATCTGGTTTTTTTTTGCAGATTTATAGAGAGGCAGGAACTTGCAGCCTTCAAGTTCATAATGTCCAAGCAACCTTGCGGGCATGTGGGCATTGACATGTATCACCTATGGAGGTCAAAGGAGTGAAGATGTGTTTGCCACCACAGAAAAATTGAAGTTGTGGAAGTGAAAAGGGCAAACTTAGAAGTAAGTCTTTCATAAAGTCTTTCCTCTCTTTCTCTCATCTTTCTCCTTCTTCACTAACTGCACACTATATTGCTACTGGTTAAATGCCAACCAAATTCTTGCGACTATAGTTTCTCCTGAACATGTTCACCACTGTATTGAGCCCTCTGCTCTAAATTCAGGGTCTCTCTTGGAACAATGCTAAGGCAATTAGCAATTACCCTTTAATCTGACTTCCTCCATCCTCCCCCTACCAATTTGCCTAATGGGTTGTGCTGGCCTGTTGTGCATGGGTTCTAAGGCCACTAGACTATGGCACATAAGGTGACATTGGCCACACTTTTGGCAATCTCTTACTAAGAGAAGAGATAAGATAAACAACTGTACAGCACAGGAAAAGAAAGGGTTGCTCTTTTTCACAACCCCAAACTGCTTGAAACAAGACATTGGAGTACTGATTTTTAAATAGGTAGGTTTTGAAAATGAGGTCATGAATGAAGTCAATCAGCTTGGGTTTGGGGAACCCTGAGTTCTTACAGGACCCTTGATATGTAATTGGAACTTTCACAGTGTCTTTAAAGGGGTTGGCTGCTGAAGTTCAAATTTGGCTTGTGCTCTTGAACAACATGACAAGTGATGGAAATGTGGACCAGCAGGTATGTCAAGTATCTTGCTTCAGTCAGGAGGCTACTCTGGAAAGATGCGAAGTCCTATCCTACAATGTTTAGTACTCCCATCTATTGCTGAGGCTAAGGCTTGAACCCAAGAACCAATGCTTTTGTCCAAGACTGCCATGAGCTCTGCAAAAGATAGAGCCACCTCACCTGTGCCCTTCCTTCTATCAATGCCTCTCTTTAGCCCCTCTTTTCTCCTTACTGAGTCTGTGGGTACGAGGCCACTTTTATGTTCAAAGGTTCTCTCTCTCACACACGCAGATCCTGCATAGTACCTTATCATTTTTGAGGTTGATCTAGAATTATCAATCTCATGGTCTTCATGATAGTTGTGATCAGCTGCAGATTTTCATCTACTGACGTGAAAACGATCTGCCCTTTCTGGGAAACTTTATTGTTATTTGCAGAAAGAAGTATCTCAGAGAGGCACAATTGGACACTGCAGAAGGTGTCCAGGCCTGGGCAGGCTGGTGGTGGCAATGATAAACCTTCTGGTTATTGATATGATTTGCACACAATCCCATCTGTACCAGAAGAGCTTGGCCCTTGGTTTGAAGCAGCTGCACAGAGATGCTGAAAAGGATCAAGTGGACCAAAGATCAACTGCAAAGCAAATCCCTTTGGAGAAGAAGAATATTGGCCTCCTGCAGAGCCCTTCACCTGTCCACTTCATTTTCCCATAAGCTTCACAAAAGCAATGCCAGTGGTGGACAGTGGTAGAAATGTATGTTCAAGTGGTGATCCCTGGTGGAAATGGATCCCTGATAAGCACATGGATGACATGCTTGGTGGTAATGAAGTCAGTTTTGGCAGGGGCACCACTTGTTACTTCTGTAACTGCAGCTGTTGTGGTTGGAATGACAAGTGGGATGGATGCTGCCATTTCTTCACAGGTTCCACATGCAGCTGGCCCATTGCCAGCCATGTTCACCTCCATTGCAGGAATGCAAAAATGTCTCTGGCTGCTGCTGTATGGTATGCCATTAGCACTGCAGTTAGTGGTCTGACTATTGTGCTTGCCATGTTCTTTGTATCAATAGAACACTGGATAGAGGATTGAAATTGTTGTTGGAGGTGCAGCACAGATTGTGTTTTGAGTCCTTTAGAAATCAGCTCAGAAATACCTGGTTTAGTCTTGGGGGGCACATCTAGGGTGAACAGGGCCAGGTATATATTTCCTTGAAAGCCGTTCGTCATGGGAAATTGTTCTCAAAATATGTCATTTTTAGTTTCCATACAGAAAAGAGTAGCTTGCATTCTGAGGTCACTAGTTCATTAATGTTAATTGATGTGAACTGTTTCAATTTCTGCATCTTATGTTACATTCAGCAGATAGTTTGCATGGCAAATTGAGACACAGGTTTTGCAAACATGTTCTGAGCTGATGATCTCTGTTTGTTATGGAGTGCTTTGGAGTGGACTGAAGAAACTCAACTATGAGGCAAAGCCTCCAACTGAACTTCCCAGGTAAAAAAATCCTCCATTGAAGACCAATTTTCTTTGTGTATTGCATTATCGGTATCATGACATCCATACCAAACTTTTCAAGAATTCACAGTCTCAAAAGTACCAGACCCAAGCACACATATTATTTGCCTACTCCTTACATGAGCTGAATGCAACCAAGATTAGCCAAAACAGGTTAGATCTAAGCAATTAGCACAACTGCAAAGAACCCTCTCTTAATTCTTCAAAAGGGTTCGTTGAAGCTTATGATATCTCAAATGCATTAAAAGGTGGAGCTGAGCCCACCCACTTTGATTGTCAATTTGATCCAAACAACCACCTAACAACCAGTGTTGTGTGGGTATTTGATTTTGTTAATAACTGCCAGTTCCAGTTTTTTAAATATTTTAGAATCAGAGAACTACTGGTTCTGGGTTTTTGGGGGAAAAGCATTTTTTGAAACAAAAATCAGAATCAAAGAACTGTGGGTTCTGGTCATTTCAAAAACCTCAAAGAACTGACAGTTTTTGTGAAAGAAAGAACCAATAAAGAACTGGTGGTTGTGTAGGCAGTTATTTTGGCTATTTCACATTCTTTCAAAACCATTGTTATACATCAGAACTGTGTCTTCTTGTCTTCTGTGACAGTCCGAAAGAAATAGAATAAACAAAACAAACCTTCAGAGAAACCAAACCCCAAAATTTGAATTTTTATTAAATTTCAATGGAACAGGGCCGTTGGACCCAGTGTTCTGCAGCAACTAACTACCATAGTACAAGAGCAGCTTTGATGCATCTGTCTGTTGAATAATTAAAATAAAATTTGAAGATTCCAACTCGGAAAATATAATAATTCTGAACATTCCAAAAGATTCTCTATTTTCAAATTTTCATACTCTAAATTTATTTATTTTTTAAATTTGAAACTTTCAACATTTCTACAAATAATATAATTAGTGTCAAAGCTGCCAAGGTATTAGGCTACCATATGTTTACTTTTGCAACTACTAAAGAACTGCAACATTTTGTCTACTAAGTTGTATGCAACTTGTCAGACATGGGGATTTCGTACACACCAAGCTGGTACACTGTTAGAGCCTTTACCACTTAATCCCGACTCGATGATGTAAGAGCAGGTGCAGGCAGGCCCAGTATTTGGGTTATCGTATCTAACGTAATTGTGTGTTAATTGTCTCCCAAGTCTCGCCCACAATCTATCTATGAAGGAATGTAGTTTGTTTGTTTTGTTTGTTTCGTCACAATGACATATCCCAGGCATTCAAAATTTAGAGGTAATAATTCAGATCTTGTTAATATTCGAAAGTCAGTCGATGAGTAGGGTGCATTGAGTTGGTTTCATAATGTTTTGACCTATTGTGAAGAAGTTATAGAATATTGAATAAAATGCTTACTGAAAATTCATTTAAATTAAAAATAAAAATTTACAAGGGAACTTGGTCACACTCTTGATATTGTTGGAAAGCCCTCAATGAGTAGAATTTAATGAAAATGATTTGGAAATTTTTTAGACTTAAAAATGTGAGAGATATTGAATTTTGAGTATTTTTTTTCCATTGAAAACTCAAGTAAACTACGAAATCATTTTGAAAAAATAAAATCAATTGTGAACCAGTTCACACTTGGGTCGATGGCATGAGCTATGCTAAGTAAGTGTTAATTGTTCTTTCCAGTGCTACTCATAAGCATACAAAATTGAACAATACAAGATGAGCTACTACTTAAGTACTAACAACTGGGGCAATCAAAAGCTGTCATTTTCTAATACGGGTTCTTGTGAAGATCACTGTATCTAGTGCAGAACTCCAAACTCCAAACAAATTGTACTACATCGAAAGTACAGTGTACAGGCCATTTTGGACCGACTGAAAGGATGTAAGCTGAATCTGACAGATTGTGTAACCAAAGAAATTCTGGGCAGAGTGAACCTACAGCCACAGGCACAAGTCCATTGGAAGCCTCTTATGACTCAGGTGTGGATGAAACCCAACTGAGTTCACATCCGGTTTCACCGTGGTAATCTATCCGATTAAGCATAGGTCCTGTTGGTACGTATGTATGCAGGTCGATAGGTGACTACTAAGTAAGTAAATGCATGCAAATGGTGCGTACTTAGGTAAAAGGCTAGTGGGTTGTTAATAGGTAGGTAGTAAAAAAAATAAAATAGAAACTGAGCTACTCACCATGGTTAGCTAGGGAACTGGAACCAAATGAAAAAAATGTTTTCCATCCACCCACCATCCATCTCTCATGATGCGCTGTTGGCTCAGTTCGGGCAAGAAGTCTAGGGTGCTTAGATTTTTTCACTTTGTTCCAAAAAAAAATTCTGTTTGTGTTAGGGTACACTGCCAAGTTCATCCTCTCAAATTCATGGGTTTTGAGCCTACAATTGCTGTTGAAAGTGGCAGAGTAAAGAAAAGACAGAGGAGCCAAATGCTCCAGTTGGTTTGGGGATACTCAAAGTTACAAGCTACAAGGCGAAAAGAGAGACCCAAAAACAAAAGGGTGAAAGACACTCTCAGTCTGTTCCTGACTCTTGTTTACTCATTCACCACCACCACCTCCAGCAAACCGCTTGAAGAAGCAACATTGCCAGTGTTAATCTACTACTACTGGTCTACTACCTAGTGTTTTTTTTCTATTCAATTTTGTGATGTAGCTGAATTGGCCATGATCCATCAGACAATTGAGCCAAAAGAATTTAAACATTCTTTTATATTTTTGGCTAACCACTGGAAATTAATATAAAATCTGAGAATTTTTTTCAAAGGTGGTAATTTGATAACTGAAAAAAGACTTTATTTTTTCCATTTAAAATAAAAGAACTGTTTTAAAAATTAAAAAACAGACATATTACCAATGCATATATTCCAAGTTGCAAAGCATCTCCACCCGCACCCCTTATTTAGGCCTTTACTAGTGTTTATCACATCTAACATATAGTGCTAATTGTTTCTTCATCTGTACTTATAAACATGAAATCTATCTATTGAGCAAGGTAGTTTGTTTATTCATTTTGGATGTTTTGTTTGTTAAGGTAAGATCTCCCAAACCTTGATCTCTCTTGTAGTACTCTTGGTACTCAAAAAGCTCTCAATGAGTAAGGGTGTCTTGAGATAGTTTTGCAATGTTTAGACATACAATGCACAAAATGATTGAATATTGAATATTTTTGTCATTCAAATTTTAATAAAATCAAAACTAATTTTTTAAACAGAAATTATGATGTGCTCTTGATATTTCTGAAAAGCCCTTGATGAGTAGGATTTTATGGAGGTGATTTCATAAATTTTTAGACCTAAGATATGACAAAATATTGAATTTTGAAAAGTTTTTTGCCACTCGAAATTCAACTAAATTACATAAACCAGTGTTGGAAGGAGAAATTAATGGGGGAAAGGAATTCACTTTAAAAGTCACCACATGGGTAAATCATTATGTTCAGGCCAATCAAAAAGCAGTCATTTCCCGTGTTTTATTTTGGGGCCCTTTTAGAGGCCTTGTGTGAACATTTACATGATTACAAGTCCATACACACTGGAGCCCATTATTAGTGTTATCTATGCAGACAAAATGTTAGCTTCATATGATGATGAGTTTTGCACAATGCTATGAGCAAAGCTGTGAGAAAAGCAGGTCCTTGGGTTTGGTTCCCAATGGGTCAGTACAGATTTACAACTTACAACTGCCTAGTGCTTTTGATCTGAGCTGGAGAGGTCCGCTCCACAAAGAGTACAACTTCATTCTGTGGAACAACTGATGCCCACATCTGTGGTTTCTGAGCAAACTCAACTTGGTGGCTGTTTGTGACACATATCTCTTGACCCAGTGCAGCTGTCTAGACTGTGCAGCTGTACCATGTACAGAAAAAAAGGAGCTCATATGGGTCGTGTTGTGAGAAAATTTGCACGTCTTCTTCTGTGAGAGAATTCTTATGACTTCTTATGAAAACAAAGGCAGAAACAGTTGATAAACTACTGAAGCTCGTACATAAGCCAGTGATGAGGCTTTTGTGAGAGTGAGAAAACTAAATAATTTTGTGAACAAGGCAGTCAGTTCTATGACCAAGACAAGCATAGATTAGCATATAATTAGTTGCTCATCAGCTAACACGCTCAATGCATGTTAGAATCCCTTGGGCTTTGCTCCTACCAGAAAAAGGTCCACTTAAGAGTACTAGATCCAGCAATACAATAAGAAAAACACCGCACATCAATATTATCCATTGCTTGCTGTAATTTTGGCTCATATGCAAACATGCAAACATGCAAAACCCTACAGATAATGTCAGAGAGGAAGGATGGACTGCCTTGGGGTGAACCTTGCATATTGAGCTGAAAGTGTCTGCCTGATTAAAGAAACAAATTGTTCATTGCAGCTGCACATAAAGTGCCCGAGTTCTTGCGCACTGCACACTCAGAGGGTGTAGTGCTACAACCGACAAGAAGGTACCACAGGAAGACTCAAAGGTATACATTGTTTCACCTCTTTATTTTCAGCCATTACTTGTAAAACAGAATGTACTGATATCAACATAAGGGGTATGAACTATACTGCCAACAGTTGCTGATTACAACATGGAAACCCCAACTGACAGAAATTACCTCACAATTAAACAAGCTATTGCACTCTCTTCATTGCCAGGAATAAAAAATGCATTTTTCTTGATTGCATAATGTACACCCAATCAGGGTTTTTGGACTGGGTTTGCCAGATTTTGAGCACCTGCTCCTCCAGGTCACCAAACAGCACCAAATCTATATAGACCTCCGGTGGATGGTTGCCAGTGTGCCTACACCGCATCAAAATCTCTGCACCCAATGATCTAATTCATACAAACAACAAAATCCCATTGGCCATTCGTTTGCAGGATGGCTAAGAGTAGTTGAAGGATCCCTTCATGATGAAAGTTTCCTTTTCTTTTGGCTCCTTATAACATAACCTTAGCTTTTATAAGTCTAATTTTCCAAGGTGAAAGGCATTTGCAACATTTCAGAATTCCATTCAAAATTCATGATTTAGGATAAAAAAGTCATAAATTTGACACGGGTCCAACAACTTATTAATGAAGCATAAGCTCCAAATAGCAAGTCCCACTGCTACAAGGAGTCTCCAGGTTGTCATGCTCGGGCTAAAATGTTGTCCCCTGTCATACAAAACTGTAAACTCTCACACCAAACTAGGGTCCAAAACATCATCCCAAATGGCACACCACCAATGTGTTCTCCATCCTTCATTGCACTTGAGTCTCAACCATCATCCTCTATATGTCAAGGACCATTCCTGCAGATTTGTCAGGTTTTCAGGCAGTCTTAAAATGGCAGAATTCACAGCCTGATTCAGTCCTTTCCTACGTAGGCTATCTAGTGTCCTTTTTGCCAGGGTACATCCCCGTAGGATGACATTCTACCACCTAGTTTGTCCCTAAGGGACTCACGCCATTGACACACTAGGAGATAGAATGTGCAATAAGTGCACTTTCTCTACTACAAAAAAGATAATGAATACCGATCTAGTTATTAAAAACTACTATTGAATATCATACTAGATTAATAAGATTTTGAAACTTGTCATCAACTTTAGGTAATTTTACATTTGTATATCATGATCTTAGGTATGCCCAAATTATCTAAGAGCATCTCAAGTGGTAGATGTAAAATGGCCTAAAGTGAAAATTTTGAATGAAGTACAACAATCAAATTCAGTAGATTCACTGGAAAAATGGCTTTGAGCCTGAAAATATGTACATTTTTTTAGGTCATTGGAAGAGCCCTGGAAGAAAGTAACAAATGAAAAATGACTATTATTCATATCAGCCAACCATAATGATTGGCTCATGTGGTGACACTTAAATTGTCTCTCACTTTACGTATATTGTCTAGTTTTTCTTGTTTATGGCCGGGGATGGGGAGAAAATTTTGATTTATATTTTTTGGATGTGAAAAGTGTTGATTGTGACCCAAGTTGAGGGTGTGGGTGGACATGCTCGAATTAGAGAATGGTATTGAAGACCATATTGGACTATAAGATTTTGTCTTCAACTTTAGGTGTTTTTACATTTGTACATCATCTTCATTTAGCTACTCAACAATCTGTCTAGAATGCAATAGAAGAAGAGACTATGCAATTAGTACTATTTTGGATTTTGTCATCAACTTTAGGGTACTCTTACATTTGCACAACATCATCATCTTGGGTCGTAGTAGGACTTTCAACCCTTGTCAGATGCACCAACCGATCGAGGTTAGATTTTCTCGGCATGGTCATGTCCTTTATAACTGGGAGAACAAATCACCTCACAGAACTGAAGGTTACCTGTGCAAATATCTGGTGGAATATCCTGATTACCTAGTTAGTTCACGTGGATGACCACTTTGAAACCAGTTGGTCGCCTTTGTAGGCTAGCCACTTTGCAGTGGGGAGGAGGACAAGGGAGCCGGGCCAAGAGTGACCTTTTTTCTGTCAGCTTTTATTCTAAATTCATTTTGACACCACCTGCAAGAACCCATGTTCGAAACTGTGTATCTTTGAAAGATGTATCTAGACATTCAACTGTAACCAATATCATTTTTTGAGCTCCTCCCACTAAAGTAGAGGAACCTCTCACGCAAATTCTGCTGTTGTCACAGCAATTCCCCTATTGCCACCTCTGTTGCTCCCTATCCTTGCACTGAAAAGCACTAATGTTGTAGGCTGGTGTTTCCTATCTGCACAACAGCACTTGGGTGATATCTTGGCAAGCTTTATTAAACAAAGCACCCAGCAAGGAAGAACAAAGAGAGAGGACCCAAGTCTAAGCCATAAGCCAAAACCCAAAGTGGGTCACAAAGGGACAAAGGAATAAATTATGTTCCAAAGCCCCCCACCAATTGCAAGAACCATATAGGAAAGGAAGGGAAACCTGAAAGAGTAGTAAGCCTAGAAGAGCCTTCACTTGCAATGAGTGTGGGCTTCCAAATAGAAGTGGCATGCACTCTTTGCAAGGCTATCAACATTCTTTGCTTATAGAAGACACGTAGAACTACCAAAGGAGGCCTAGTGGTGCCCTTAACTTACCTTATCATGCCATGCTAGCACATTGATGAAGAAAGTCATCAACTTGTAGGCACCCAAATATCTCTATGGCAAAGGGAAGAAACATGTCCATTGGTTGTCAATCATGGTACAATCCTTCCTTTGATGAACCACCAATGTCACAACCACCTTGGAGATGAAACAACTCAAGAAACCAAATCTACTTGGGTGGGATTGATGATGTCTATGTTAGCCAAGGTGTGAATGCCATTAGCTAATAACATGATGTCAACCCATTGACAAAAGGACTGAAGTGAAGGTAGCAAAAGGACATGGGTTTGCTCATGCGAAACATAGAACCCCACACCTTTCACAATGGAGGTGAAGGCATTTCAAACTACATTATGGGATGGAGTTTGTTCCCCACCTTTGGAACAACAAAAAAAGTGGGTCCCTACATGATTTAAAGGTTGACCACAAATGCAATGAGTCACCTCGAGAGCTAGAAAATGGGGGAGGCCCAACTTGGTGTGCAATGCAAAGGAAAAAATATTGGAGGCTAGATGAAAAGGTGGAACAACTAGGTGAGCAAAAAGCCAAGCACCCACCCCCAAGCCCACACAAGACCTCAAGTGTGTACAATGCGAATCACAAGTCATGTCAAAGATCATGTTGGAAATAGAATGGTTGTGCAATCTTTTTGAAATGTTCTCTTAAAATCAACTTGATCCCTTTTCAAAAAACTACATGGAAAGAGGAACACATGCCACTACATCCTAAAAAAAAGATCTTTTGCACAAACCTTGAATGGGCCTAGAAGCAGAGCGGACAAAAACTATTAGCACCTATCACCTCCAATAAGAACGGGCGATGATTTGATAAGAATTTTGCAACAATGATAAGTGCCACAAGTGCTTAGCTCCCAAATAGGTCATCAGCACAACGAGCTTTTGGAAAATGAGGTTGATCCCCCCATGAGAAATGGGAAGAAAAACTTATTGGCGCATTAAAAGGGCTTACAAGCTATCCAAAGACTTTGGGCCCAAAAAGTAAAGAGGCAAACCAAAAGGTTACCAAGCTAAACACTTACAAGGCTAAACCACAAGCCTCATAGACCCTAACTAAAAAACAAAATGGTTAAAAACAAGATGAATGATAGAGGTTGGGCCAATAATGTGAACACTATAAAAAATTGTGTCCATCAAAACCACACTACCCTGCAACTAAAACTCAAAAAACAAATCATATACAACTATTGTGCAACTATCTCTTAGGTATTATAACTAGTGTGCAACTATCTCTTTAAAAATATGGTGTATTAATCAATAAATTGTCACATCAAAAAATCAATTAGTTATATTATAATTGTAAATGAATTGAAAATGGATCTTATATATAATAATTTATACACATTGTACATACATATGTAGTCAACCATGTTTGATTTTTTTAGGAGTTGCATTATAGTTAAATGTGACAATTACTTTAGAATTATTTTAAATGTGCCACTAAAACAATAACTATTTTGCGATTAGATACAAAATATGTATATACATGCAATGACACCACGTGTTTTCATTTCCACCACCCATTATAAAATATATTTGTAACTAATTTTTTATTATGATTCCCATTAATCCAATTAATATAGCCAATAGTGCACCATTGCTAAAATATTATGTGAGCCATACCAATACAACCATGTGCAGTAGTCTCGATTTTTAAAAGTTGCATCAAAGATATTCGAGTGTGATTTGGTTATTACGGGTTTTTAGTAACTTCATGTTAAAATAAAAGATGATGAATGCACATGGTTACATGGGGGGGTTGTTTTCTTTTCCAAAATACGATATTGGTGAATAAGGTGTTGGGTTAATTCCTTTCTTCAACAAAATCTGATAACCATAGTTTTAAGACCTCAATTACATAATCAAGGGTGAAAGATCATTAGAGGGTTTGGGGGGGAAGCAGACACCAAAATTTGTGGTGTTCAACAAAACATTAGTCTTGTTCTAGTATTTAATGAGTAGCAAGATGTTGAAATTCATGAAGTAGTTGAAGAGGTGTCGGTGAAAGGTCCAATAGAAATAGAACAATCTTCAAGCCCATGGTTAACACTAACATTTCGCCATGATAATATTAAATTAATTTTCTAAAATAATCTTCAGGCATTAATGATGTGCTTATAAGATTTCTATGATGTAATCCTAATACACCCTTACTCAATCTTCACTTCTATCAGATCCTTAAATAGAATCAAAATTGAATTTAGATCCTAGCATTTCTGCCTAGGTAGCCTCAAATGAATTACAATTTAGTAAATGACTTAAAGGGGATAAATCACAACTGCAGGAAATCAAAAATGCGACAAATGGTGCAAGCTAGGTATTCGGTTCAATGCTCCATGGAAAAGGGGTTGATTGGGCTTCATAACTAATGATAATGGCCATCACCGAAAACCCAAGTTTGACAATGAAGATGAACATCATCACCTTCACATTGACATTATTCAAACCTTTTGAACGATGTTTCACGAGTGGGAACAAACTCTTAGTAGATCGCTAAAACATGTGGGTTAAAAGATGATTAATGATCCCATGTTGAACAATCGACTCGAGTGTGCACCACTCTTTAGAATAGTTCTTTGTTGCACGATTGTTGGGAAACATTCATGTCAAGCGGTGTTTCTTCAAACTCTTCTTTTTCTACTAACGCAACTGAAGGATTCGAAGGTGTAATAACATCATTCACGATGACTAAATCTTCACAGGCATCAACAAAAACCAAAGGGGTAGTTGAAAGAATTTGGTGTTTGCATTCAGAGGGGGTCGATGCCTTTTATTTAACAAATTAGAGTAGGTGTAATGTGCGGCAGTGACGGTAGAACCTCATGAAACCCCGAACATCCTAATTCTAATGGATTCCTCAAGCCCTAATTTTGATTGTGGATTTAAAAGTACATGGAAGTTCTTGTGGTGAAAATTTTAATTTCAATTTTTTACACAGTTAATTAAAGAATAACTAGAAAATATCAAAAGAATAAATACTACACGAGAATGTTACTATTACTATTGAGTTGATTTAGTCAAGTAGGAATTCAAAGATGTTTACTTATTACTACCAATAAATTATCTTAGTGTTAGTTACTTGAAATAATTAGGATGAAGAAATAAGATGTGAAAATCAAACAGACGAAATGGATAAGGATTGAGCTCAAGGACCTCATCAAGATATCCAAAATAAGGAAAATGATGAATCCTCCAATTCCATTGGTCATGAGGATTATCATCCTATTTGATTGGAGAATGGAACCTTCTTAGTGTTTCATTGGGCATAAGAATTCTCATCCTAAACTACATTAGAAGGCAAATCCTTATCGATTTTCATTGGTTCTTGAAGGATGAGGAGGCCATGGATTGGAGGGAAAGATTCCACAACTTCCATTGGACAAAGAAAACAAGCTCAAGGAGGAGTCACGAAAAGCTTGGGGGAAAGGAATTTTTGGGAGGTTTTTTTCTTGGATTGTTTTTCTTGGAAAAGGGAGGAGAAAGATGATGAGTTTTAATAGATGGTGGAAAAAAAAAGAATGGATTAAATGTTTATAGTACTTTGAAAAAATAGAAATGAATAGGATAATGTTGGAAGCTTGGAATTTTAGAGGAATTACACAAACCTTCTCGGGTTTGATAACATAATTTCTTCCTAGTTTGGGTGCAGAGCCTACAATTTGGTAAGCAAATGTGCCTTGTAATTAACATTCTAATGAGTTAAGGCAAGTTTAATTTAGACAACATATGCGATAGGAATAATATTTTAAATGACTGGTGGTCTACAACCAAGTTGAATTTTTTGCCTTTATAAAACCCTCTCGGGTTTGGTAACATAACTTCTTACTAGTTTAGGTGCAGAGCTTGTAATTTGGTAAGCAGATGTGCCTTGCAATTAGCTTTCTAATGAGCTAAAGCAGGTTTGATTTGGACAACATATGCAATAAGAGTAATGTTTTAAATGATTGGCAGTATGCAACCAAATTAAACTTGGTGTTGAATCCTTAAAAGTTAGTTTGAATGGCTGACAATTTAACATAAAATTTTAAGATTTGGAGTGTTTGAATTAAAAAGATAAATCTATCAATTCTAAGTTCTAAATCATGCATAGAAAACAAGTTATTTGGTTTCAACTACAAACACAACTTAATATCTAAAAATACACTTGTATTTTTCCTTTCACCGGTAATGTATGTACTTTCGAGTATAGTCACCTCATAGAATTGGAAATAGAAGGATAGAAAGTCACTTCACATACTATTATTCAACTATGTTATGATTATAATATAACTACGTATGATTTATAAAAAATACATATTCATCAATTAATTATATCTTCATCATATGTGTTTCATTTTGAGTTATTTAAAATGTTATGGGATGCTACCTCAAGCTTTAGAAATCATCTTTGAAAAGTAAAGGAAAAGGAGTAATGAAAAAATAACAAGAAAAGAAATTAGTTTTGCAACTTACAAAACTTTTTTTTTTCTTTGGACCCATCTTACTTTTAAACCTCATAACTTTCTTATTTCTTATTCATTTTAAATGATTTAAAGTGTTATAAAAACACCACCTAAAGTTCTACAAATCATTTGGGAACTTTAATAGCAACAAAACAACATATAAGGATTTGTTTTTTAGGTGTTTAGGAATTGGCCTATGTAACATTTGGTGGTTTTTTTTTTGAATTTTTGACCTTCTATTTTGGGGCATTATTAAAAAATGTGGTCCCAACCACTATGCAATCCATTCATTTTTTATTGGATTAAACCAATTCCACTATAGTAACATTATAGTGACATTTTGCTTAATGTAATGGAATGGGCTAGTGATTGGGGTCACATGGTAATGACCAGTGGAACCTTAGTGGATTGGTTTAATGATATTATCTATCACAATCATGAAAAACCATCCAATGGTCCAAATTAAGTTTTCTTATGCCATTGGATAAAATGATTAATTTAAAATATGACAAGTTTTTTTCCATTGAGATGATGCCATGTGGCATGTGTAGGCATTCATTTGATATGTTACCACATGGCAAACATAGGCATCCAATTGTATGTTGCCACATGGAAAACATTGGACATCTAATGAGGTGTCAACACGTGGCAAGGCTAAGTTGAAGGACCTATCCACTAAGTACCTAAGTAACTAGACCTATGCACTTAAGTACCTAGGTCTCATCGGCCTATGTTAAAAAACCTAACCTCCTAGGAGGCCTAGCATAGCTAGTGAAACTTGATAAACCTAACCTATGTTGGTTTTACCAACTAGTTCGTAAGATTCGAGACTTGAACCCTTCACCTCCACTTTGAAGGGCCAAGTCCTCAATCATTGCACCATTTCCTTTTTATGTGAAATAACATATCAACAAAAACTCATAACATTTTCTTTCAACCTACTTAAATAGCCTAGTTAAAATATACTAGATTTGCTTGATTTAGGCTAATTTAAGATAGATGCCTAAGTAAACATAGGCTACCTAGGTTAAGCACCTAAGGTAACTTAGGCAATATTGTAGGCTAACTCTAGGTTATATAAATTATGTAGGCTACCCTAGGCTATGTAGGTTATATTCAAGCTATAATTATGTTATCTACTTACACTTACATTATGTTGGCTATTCTTAAGTTGGTTGTACCTAGGTTAGCTAAACCTATGTTGGCTATTCTGATGTTGGTTATACTTAAGTTGGTTATACCTATGTTGGCTATTCTTATGTTGGTTATACCTAGGTTGGCTATACCTATGTTGGTTATTTTCATGTTGATATTATTAAGTTGGTTGTTTTTATGTTGGCTATGGCTATATCTATGTTGGTTATACTTAGGTTGGCTAAACCTATGTTGGTTATACCTATATTGGTTATTCGTATATTAGCTATACAAATGTTGGCTATCACTAGTAGAAATTGGCCAAAATGTAACCACTATATTTTCGACTATATATGACTGTTAATTATTTGCAACTACATTTGAACATTTTTGCAATTTCTTGTGTTGGTCATATTTGTGACTTTACTATAATTAATTTGTGACTATTTTGATGTTCATCCTTACATGTGAACAACATTTAGCTTGTTTATCATCCAAAAAACACAATTTATGTCCCATTAGTTGCAAACGTGACCACTTTAATCATAACCCCATGAATATAAAAAGGTGTATTTTGTGAATTCTAAGGAATATAGTTGGTTATATTGGGATTTAGAAATGTATATTTTGAATTTATATGAACAACCATATTACATGTGTATTCAAATATTATTATTAACATAAATGGCCTCGATATTATGATTACATTAATTAGTGTATATTTTGATTATATTAAAATTTGATGTAAAATATTTACCAAATATATTATGCCCATATTATAAGTTTATCCACACCATCTTATTATAATTTTAAATTTTATTACAAATGACATTTAATATTAATATTAATATTACATTATGTATTATATTAATTACATGTAATAAAAATTCATTAAAAAATCTTTGACTATTTTTTAAAATAGTAATATTTTACTAAATAATGATCATAATGATGATGATATTAAAATGATAAGAAAAATATTTATATAATTCTGAAATATATACGAAAAATCTAGTATATTATATTATTATATTATTATTATTTTCAAATGATTAATGTAATTGTTAAGAATACATTTTTTATTTATTAAAAAATCAGAAATTAATTATAATAAATCATAATAGCCCTAACAAGTGACATAACCATATATAATAATAATAAAATAGCTAACCTCAGCTAGCTACTAATTACATTATTATTATTATAAGTAATCAATTATGAAATATTAATAATATGACTTGCAACTAAAAAGTTATCCCATATGTTTTGGCTTTCATTCTCATCTTGAAAAATATATAAACAATTTGTTTTGTCTTACATTTTCATATTTAAAAACATGGGCATATGGGATGAACCAATAAAAACAACTTAACCCAAAATAAAATATTCATGTACTTACACCTAACTACCTACTTCTCTAGCTCACCTACCTACTTACCTAAGTAGGTATTTGGCCTAGGTAGGTACATAGGTCCTATCTAAATAGGTGTTTAACCTAAATGGGTAGGTAGGTATATAGGTAAGTAGGTACCTAGTTCAACCTACATAATACCTAAATATTGATTTAAATTTAATTTGGACAATTAATTTATTATGCCACGTGGCAAATTTATATAGCACCATGAGTCACAATCTAAACCATCCAAATGCAAAAATTAAACATTTTAGATTATTTCAAAATAATAATAATATATTTTTAATTATTAAAAGTTGGGACACATGGCAACACATAACTTGTTCCCATTATTCACCAAAAATGTCGCATCTTAATTGCAAGCGACAATACATATATGACTAGTCAAAAGATGAAGGTGTATTTTGTTGATTTTTTTTTCATCTAAAATTTGTTATCGTTTACAACTAGTGTTAATGTGATTTGTCCAATGCAACTATTAGGACTTTTGTTGCAAATGGCCTTTGCCACTAAAAATTTATTGCAAAGACTAGTTACACAATGGCCATTTTCTACTAGTGTATTCTAATGTTGATTATACCTAAATTGGTTATATTTAGGTTGGCTAAACCTATGTTGGTTATACAAGCGTTGGTTGAACCTATGTTGGTTATTTTTATGTTGGTTATACCTATGTTGGCTATACATAAGTTGGCTAGACCTCGGTTGGTTATCCTTATGTTGGCTATATGTATGTTTGTTATACTTATGTTGGTTGTACCATAACTAGAAAAAATTAATGAACTTGAAGGTTTGTTATTTACCAAGCATTAGGTAAATAGGTTAATGTCCAAACACATAAGAATTCAAAGCTCGATGAAATTCAAAGGAAGGTTTTTTTATTTATGGTGTCGAAAAAGAAGTTGGAGAACTCTTCTTGGCGCATTCATAGCACTATAAATTGTCAAAAATGGACTAGAATTGAGAAAGTTATGGCCTTTGAAAGTGTGCATGGTCAAAAAGTCGAAAAAGAGCCACACCCAACACTAGGAAACCATTCTAAAAACACCCAAACAGTCCTTGTATGTTGTTTTACTACCTTTAGAGTTCAAAGATGAATTATAAAGCTTAAGGTGACACTTTCATAACACTTTAGATCACTCAATTTGAATAAGAGTTGAGAAAATTATGAGCTGTCGAAGTAAGATGGGTCTAAAAGAAGAAAAATGTGTTTTTTATTGTTTTCAATTGCATTTGGGTGGACTAATCCATTACATCCAATGTATGGTGGAACAACATTAGTCTCATTCCATTGAAATTGGATTTGGGTAGACCAATCCATTAGACCAATTCACTACATCCAACGTACAATGGTATGGACCGGTCCCATTCCACTAAAACTGGATTTGAATGGAACTATGTAGTGACACATGATCAAGTTTTCTAGTAGTGGGGAGTCAAATTTTATCAATTCTATTTTATTTTTGATGATTTTTAGTGGCCTAGAAGCACCAATAGGACGGGTTCAAGTTTTGTTTAGACACCAGAAACACTGGAGCCCTCCCCTTGGATTTGGCTTGCCTTGAACATTTAAGTGTTATAGTTGCAATTCAATTGCAACTGAGTTTGCAACTAAGGAACAATTAAAAAAATTAACCCATATGTTTTATTTTCAAATCCCATGTTACAAACTATATAAATAAAGTTTGTTCCCTCATATTCTCACATTAAAATACAAGGCCATTTTGGGATGAGCTCAAAAAAACTTAATTTAAAGGCAAAACATAAATTTTAAAAAAAAAATCGTGGTTATTTTTCAGTTCACTTAATCTTGTGTTTTCTTTCTTACTTATGTCCTACCTGTGTAAATAAGTAAGTATGTAGGTTTTAAGACCTACTTACCTATGGTTATGTACGACCTACCTAGTTATTAAAATAAATATTTATAAATATTTATTTATTCCAAAATATAATTAATATGCCATGTGACTTTTTTAAACTGTGCCACGTGTCATAATCTCAGACCATCATTAATAATCATAATGAATGATGGAAATCAATTATTTTGAAAAAAAATCATTTTTATGTCTAAAAATCTTGATAATGCCACATGTTAAATTTTAATAGATGGACAATAACCAATGACGTTAGCATGACATCATGAACGCAATTATAATGGAGCTACATAGTAATTGAAAATGAATTGTTTTGATTAAATTGCAATTGAGTTACAATGATATGCACCATATATTTAGTGAATTACAACTCATTCATGTAACTTGTCCCTTAACATTCATAGCATATGAATACATTGAATTGCAAGTGTCATTTATAACTCCAAAATTGAATTGCAAGGCCAATTGCAAAACACCATTTTTTCTCATATTAGAATTTCATTCACAAAAAAAAGGAAAATTCAAGAAGAAAAAACCCTTGCAAAACATCAAAATGCACAAAAATGTGCTTACACAAAAAAAGGTTTAGCAAGTGGATCACTTGGTGCATGGCCTTCAAAAAATGGATGAAAAACAAATTTCTCGAAAGGAAATGGTGGCTGAAGAAAAAGGGAACTTATTGGGCATAAAAGGACCAAATAAAAGGGAAATTTTGAAACAATTGGCTTCATGTCATATGAAGCTTTTGAAAGATGGCCTTCCCAAAGATGATGTTGAAAGCATTTGTGACATTCATTTATAGCACCACCCAATCAATATGGATGTTTAAAACAATTCGAACACCATGAACCACCGCTTCTCAACCCCCTTGGACTGTCATGTTGAATTGATGAAACAATAAATATTGAATAGAAAAAATGTCATGAAATTGTAGACATAAAACGTTGTTCACCAATCAATATAAAACCACCCACCACAATCAATCGAATGCTTAAAAGGTTTAACCAAAGGCAAAAGCTTAACAATGCAAAGAACTCGAGCAATGGACCTTGGGATTTAATTCGTAATGACATGGGAACTCACCTAGAAAAGTTAGGGGAAACCAATGGTTGAATCTTCAAGGTAAAAAAGGTCTTGCAAGTGTTCGAAAATTATACTTAAAGGACAATGAGCTAAAAGATGCAACAACTGAATGAAGGTTAACCTAAAAGAATCCAAAGAAAATTCCAAGTTCAAAATAAGTTGAAAATCCAACAAAAAATCCTAGCATGGAAAAGACAAATTTGAAAGGTGAAACGTTTGTAAAACATTAATGGTCTTAGAGGAGGCTAAGGTTGGGGCAAGGGGGGGAAAAACCTTAGTAACAAGAGCATATTTTCTCGCACATCTTAAAACAAGAATCAACATGGTGAGGGTGAAAACAAAATTAGAAAGGTGCCTCGAAAAGGGGTGTTCACTGAAAGGGCTCTTGAATTTTATTGGGCTAGATGGGTGTAAATAAGATAACACGAACCGCACCTAGCTGCTTTTGGGGGACTGTTTTTTATAATATTCTTCAAAAATTCTTCAAAAATATTGATAATTATCTTTATATTATTATTTCAAGGTTAATGTAAAAGATTTCAAAATATATGTAATTTTCAAAAGTTTTGAAGTCTATTTATAAATCCTTTTAGTACTAAAAACACACACATTACAATGTTTAATGAATGATTTTGAGAACTTATTATTCATCAAATATTTTTCAAATTAATTCACATTTTTCAATAATATATTATGAACTTTATTCTATAAAAAAAATCTTATACTTTCAACATCAAATTAAATTACCTCTTCTAAATGTGAAAAACTAAGCATTGGTTACATTTGTTATGGCTTCTGTTACTGTGATTACACCCATATAGAGTTGTTACAAAGGCTTGTGCCAAAAGGACATGCTTTGCTTAAAGCTCCTCCCAACCATTTGCTAAAAAATGTTGTAAGAATGCCCTAATATCCATGTGAATAGTTGAACCACCATGAAGGGGGAGGAGAAGACACCACTACGGGAATAACAAGAAAAGATGCCAAGTGGCCATCTTAAAAAGGTCGTGGGTCAAACAGTCAAAGGTAAGTTAACAAAACAACTATACCTCTTGTTCAAAGTTGAAGGGATGTGTACATACAAATGAAGATGAAGATGACCCAAATGAAAAGCTCCAAAATGGTCCAAAGCCAAAGGCAAGGGAAAAGGGGCATGAAAAGAATCGAAGGACCACTACTCAATTAGCAAAAAAATAGCTTGAAAAAATGGCAATGCTTTTGAAGATGAACCATACCAGGTTGTGAAAACTTGCGTTATTGCAAATGAAATAGTAATCTTGAACCAAAATGAACTAACACCCATAAATGCACCTGCATCCATTAGATGTTAATAGGACTCAATTGTTGATGAAATTAAATTGAGATAAGAGAGCATGTCCATTGGCAATTCTCCAAATGGCTCCACAAGAACAATTTTCCAGATCCATGTGTTGGATTCTTGGTGTAAAAAGTTTTTCGCCCTTTTTCAAAACCCAGCATGTAAACAAAATTAGGCCTACCATTTCTTTATTTAGCATGCCACCTTAGTGCAAATTATCTGTCAACACCAACTATTTTTTGGTTTTCAATGCATAAACATTGCAAGTCCCTTAGCCATAACCAAGTGTCTTCAAGTTCAAGTTCAATGTTGCTTGGTTGCTACAAATTTCATACATGAACCTCATAGCTCTCCTTTCATGATTACTTTGTGATTTTTTAAACATCATTTTTGAATGCAAGGGAATTGTTTCTCAAAATTACAAAAGTGATAGATATGCATGATTTGTATAATGTATAAAAAAAATTTATTAAACTTTTAAGGTTTTCAAACATCCATAAAACATTGCAACTTTGTATTTTTGGTCCTTCACATGCCTTAAAAAACTTGTTTCATGGATAACATGGAGGAAAAACTTCCAACATGTGGAAGTTACTTTCCATGTTTTCATGGGAATTCCACAATTTGGAAGTTACCGACCAAGCTATCATTTTGTTTTAAAAATCATTGTGATTTATGTATAGGAAAGGTTTAAACCTAAACCCTTTCCCTATACAAAAACACATAGTTGTGATCAAAATGCTAACATATGATGTGGCAACAAATTATATTGATGAGTACCATAGAGTGAATGAATCCACCACATTAAATTACTTGAAAATATTTGTGAGAGGTTTTGAACATGCTTTGAATTCACTTATTTGAAACAACCACCTGCATTAAATGTAAAGAAATAAATGACCTAGATCAATGAAAATAGAGGATTCCAAGTATGTTTGCTTCAATAGATTGTTTGCACTAGTCGTAGAAAAATTATCGTGTGACATGGTAGGGTTAGTTTCAAAACAAAAACAAAACAAGAAGCATCATCTTTGAAGCTATTGTTGATCAATCTCTGTGGATATGGCATGCATATTTTGGCTTACATGGGGGAAACAATGATGTTAATGTTCTTAATAGGTATCCATTTGTAGCATATTTATTCAAAGGTGAAGGCATTGGTTTCATGGTGAATAATAATTTGTATTCACATTATTATTTGCTTACAAATGGAATCTATCTCCCTTATAATTGTTTTGTATAGGCCATATATGAACCCCAAATGAGAAGCAACATTTTGCCAAAATGCGAGAAGAAGCACAAAAAGATGTTGAAAGGGCATTCAATGTTTTCCAAGCTCAATGAACAATAATTTAAAATCCTTGCCAATCATGATATGTCCACGATATTTAACACAATGTTTGTTTTTGTCATAATGCACAATATGGTGATTGAAGATGAAAGTTTAAACAACATAGAAAGTTTTGAACATGGGGCAACAATACAAATGTATTGAGGATCAACCTTTAATTCATACATGGAGTTCACAAAAGTGTTAAAAAACCAAAAGATCCACTTCTCACTTTGAAATGATTTAGTGGAGAATTTGTAAAAATTTAAAGGCTCATTTTTTTTTGTAATTAAAACATGGTTATTCAATTTTTAGTTTTGAATTTTGGTAGGTTTTTAAAATTACGGTTTAAATTTCAATGTAGGTTCAAAATTACATTAAGCATGGCCATCATGTAGGTCTTGTTTGGTGTATGTTAAACAAAGCCTCAATGTATGCATGACTTTTGTTGTTTAACTCAATTTTATGTTTGTCATATTTTTGCATTGAAGGAGTTGATCCTAGGTGGGTTGTAAGGTAAATGGTCACAATGCCAGGTCGTTCATGTCAATAATAATAATAATAGAAACAACATTGCACAAAATTTAAAGTACACCCATTTGATGTTGAAGATTCTCAAGCTCCTTGCTCCTATGCAACAATAGGTATTCAAACACTTTGGGCATCATGATGAGCTCTTCAAGCATTGTGAATAGTTAGAATGTTGGTTGATCTTTTAAGATCTCAACCTTCTGATAAATTGTGAAAAAACTTGGAAAAAAATAATGATCCTCATTTGCTCAAAGGTTTTTTCCTTTTCCATGTTTCACATGCATAGAAATGGGGTTCGTCATTGCCATTGTGGTGATGAGGACAAGAAAAGGAATGGGATTTGGAACCTAGAAAAATGTGTGTGTTTTGTGTTATTTATGCAGTTTCCTTGGCCTAGTTGTAATTTTGTAATTGGTGAACACCATTAGGGTGTGTGAGTTTGGTGTCAAGTTATTGCAATACCCATATTACCATTTTGAACCTTTCATCACACATTTCATTGGACTTGTTCTAATATATGGTTTCACTTTATAACATATTTTGTAAAAAAATAGGTTCATTTAAATAGATAATAGGAAAACAAGTAACTATTACTTGGGTGAAAACATGATTGAATAAGCATATTCATAGTTTAGGTACCCAAAAGGATTGGTTAACAAAAAAAAGGATTACGTATTTTGAATTTTTAAAATATTCATTGCCTTATAATTATAGTGACTTGTTGTATGCTTATAACTAAAATGATGTCATGTTAAATTATTTTTAAATATCTAAAATGAGATTGGATACAATATAAATGTCTTTTTGAGCTTTTAAAAATAATTTGAATCCTTGTCCTAATTACAATTAGGGACAAAGGCTTCAACCCCTCATAAGATTTCATTTATTATTTCTTTGTATCCTTATTCTTTTCATCTTTGTTTCCTTTCTCAAACTAAAATGTAAAAGTCAAACCACTATGGATGAACATAAAGACAAGATTGTTGTAATTATTGTGTTTTTACGGCCTATCCCAAGTATAAACAATAGAAACTCCCTTATCATTCACAAACAAACATAGAAGTTCAACAAGAGGAGAGGAAAATGAAGAAGTAAAAGAAATACGATTTGGTTTATGGTTTATTGTGATCTTACAATGTGGATTTCATCAAAACAACTATATTTCATGGCAACAACATTGGCCCCAAGGGTTGTAAATTGACCTCCCACGTTGATGGGTACATTTTTTTTTTAAAAGGCCAAGTCATGGCCATAAAATGATAAATTAAAAAATGTTTTCTTTTTCAGCCTAATTCCTAGTGTAAAGCCTTGGGGTTGATTTCATTGATTGCATTAATAGGAATGGGGCTAGTGAAATCCCTCTAGTAAAATCACAAGTGTCACAACTGGAATTTCGCCATGTTGCCTCCTACTGATAGATAATGATTATGAAAACCCACCAAATTTGTTGTACATATTTGCCATTGCTTCCTTATTAACCTAAATTTTTTTTTCTATGCCTACAACATAATAGTCATTAGATTTAGGTCTTGTCACCTTATGAATAATTTGGACCCTTCATTTGCCATAGTACTTTTTTTGTTTGCACTTTTTCATCACATAGCTCCTAGCCCTTAAGTAGCGGGCTTCATCACCAAATATGTAAATCATGATGGGAAGATTATGATAACATATGATGATCAAAACTTCTAGAGGAATTTACAAAAAAAAAAAAGATTCAAAGTAGTAGGCATCAAGGATTTGAAAGAACTGGAAATCCAATAAAAGGTCACATTTTTGAATTTGGTGGTACAACAAAACATGATGGTGCAACACTTATAAGTTGGCTTGGCGACAACCTACAACATCAAATGCAAATTTCTTTTCTTCCAAACCTTGGTTATGACGTTTTTTGGGCACTGAATTTCTTGATGTTTGTGTATTATTGCATTTTGTTGTCTATTCCACGTTTTAATTTATGAAGAAGTCCTAGATTTAATTCATTATTTTTGTTTTCTAGGTTGTTGGTTTAACATATTTTCCTAACAATCTTGGGTTGTGGGGGCAAGGGATAAATTGTCAAAATGTCAAAGAGAAAGACAATATTAACCTTAGAGAAATATTTCCAATCTAGTCGGAATGCTAACAATGAAAGCCCAATTTTAGTTCCTTTCATGTATCACACTTTTTACTACACTTGTCTTCTAGAATAAGCTCTACTAACAACAAGGATGATTTTTTGTCATTATCTATGAATAGTAATCCTACAATTACATTGATTTGCCTAGTGGTTTACCAAATTATGTTGTTCACTTCCTAATGTTTGTGAAATTATAAACATTTTCAATGATGTTTAACTTTCAAAGAAAAAAATTCAAGAAAAGTTATGAGGTTTCAAGAAAATGCCAAGATACATGGGCTTCAGCTTTTCCCTGGGTTGAAATGCAACGAGGCCAAAATGGGAAGTGCACCAAGTGAAGTGCATTGTGTGAAGTTTAGTTTGAGGAAAGGACATGTTTATGGGTCCTAAATCTAACACACTTGATAAGCATGCTAGAAAAAAGAAGGCCACAAATAATATGCCACATATTGGGGTTAAGAAAAACAAATGGTATATTAACAAAAAATGTTGTCACGTGTAGAATCAAGTCATTTTTACAAGCACCCACCACTCAACATTGATTGAACAAATGCAAGGGCACCTCAAGAGTGAGAGGGGTAGGAAGAGGTAACAATTTGCAACAATATTTCATTTGTTTTAGCAAGGTAGGCTAATGTTAGGATAAGAAAGTTTGAGGCCTTTGTTTTTATTCTTGGGTCTTTTGATGATGGCCCTCTCCACACCATCTCTCAACTAGATCCCCCCCTGGCACTGACCGACAAACAAGAGGAGACACCACTCCAAAGGCAAAGCTAAGCTTCGACCTTTTAGGAGTGTTGGGCACCCCGGGACATGCTCAAGCGGTGAATACCAACCCATTCGCGGCACTAAACGAGGAAAATGGAGGTTTCAATTTCCTCAAAAAGATCCAAGAGGCTCTAAAAGAAGGCTGGTCCTTCCAAGGGAAAAAGAAGCACACAGTAAAGATTTCTTCTCCCTGTCAGGATGCCGCTCAATCCCCCTTCCATACACCTCGACCTGACATGACCCCGGGAAGGAAACGAAACTAGACGCATTCTGAGCTTCACCAGTCATTCTTCTCCTCTCTAGGGATTCCCATCTCGGCCAATATGAAACATTACAGGGCCCAGGTGACGTGCCCCCTGATTCCTTGATAGACTTCAAATGTGAGTCTAAAATGAAAACAACGGAAAATCAAATAGTGGGGGCACGTTCCCTGGCTCACAGCACTTTGACGGGTAGAGGGGCGTGCTAGTGGTGTGTCACATATCGTTGAAAAGATCTCAACGAGGGCTACAACTTTTCTTTAGACCTCATTTCGATCGGAGGTCTACACATAAAGTTATGGGGCGCCAAAGTCACGGGAGTCCGAACTTTGACAATTTCAGGACTCCCACTTGGGAGTCCCGGGACAAAAAGCCATTTGGATGTGGGCCTCATGGAGAGGCACAAAGTATACTATAAGGGGGAAGGTGGTGGCTTCCCCCAAGTCCGGGCCGTGGTGAGTCTTGTGAGTCCGAGTTTGCCCGTGGTTCGTTTTAACACCAAAAGTGTTTCAACAATGCACTAACCAACTTGTTGTTTGGTTTGTGTAGATCCAAGTGAGTGATTAAGTGCTTGTCATTCTTCCTAGTCCCATCCCGAAGCTCCAGCACACCCTTCTACCCTTCAAAGTGCTACGAGCCAGGGAACATGCCCCGACTCCTTACTTGTCCGCTGTCTTCAATCTAAACTCACATTTGAGTCCATTAAGGAGCCTAGGGGTGCGTCAGTGTGCATGTGCAAGAGTTCTACACCCTAGATAATTGAATAAAAATGTGGCTACCATTTGGAAAAACAAAATTGCATCCCATTCCAATCTATGAACATAAATTTTGTTGTTGTTTATGCTCCTTCTGATGAAAATTTGACTTTGAAAAAGCCATGTGTGAATAGCTTGTGGGTGACGAAAAAATTGCGTAGGTGTTACTTCAAGCACCCTTGTAGCACCTTGAAAGTTGGACAACCTCCAAACATCCTTCCTATTACCTTGAGTGCACTCATATGCACTGCACATTAATAATCCAAGTTTTTGAAAAATTCGAAAGAAGCTCCTATTCTTCTTTACCTTGTGTTAAGCCTTGGGGGTCTTCGTTTGAAGGAAAAGCTAGTTTTGACTCGTTGCCTTGAAATGCGACGATTGGGAAACTTGTCATTTTTGTAACCTACTCCGACTCATGAAAGTTGCCTTTATGTTTGAAATTTAACACTTGTGTTTGGCTGATTGAATTGCTCCTTTGAACCTCCTTATTGCTAGCATAGCCTCCAAACTCCCAAACCTCTGCACTAAGTCAGGAGCCAAGCAAAAATTTGCTTGAAAAGAAGAAGGAAACAAAGGGTTGGGTGCTAGGATGAATGAATTTGTGACATGATTATTTGCTAAATGTTCCTTTGCATCGCCAAAGAAGCCAAAATGTGCAAAGGGGACAGTTTTAGGGGCACAACTAGTGAAAGGTTAAGTATCCTTGCCGCCATTGTTACATGCATGGCCGTGTGTTGTGTCTTCATGTCCTTCCCTTGATCATGGCCTTCCGACAAGCGTGGGATAACTTGAATTCCTTATTGCATTGTTTTTTTGAAGCCCAGTTGGCATTGGATTTGGCGGCTTATGTGGGAAACCTCCAATACTTATGCCCCCATACCTAGAAGCAAATGACAAAAAATAAGTAGTGCCATTGCCATAGAGCTACACTCCAAGTTTGAAAGAGGGGAAAAGGTGGTGGGGGTGGTAGTGAATTCAGGGTTAGGGCTTCTGTCTTGCCTTAAGCCATTTAATGCGCCCATTGGATGCTTAGATTGTTGCCACATGCCACATTCTTTTTCCATTGTTGCAGATTCTAAATTTGAACTTCCAATAATAGCACTTTGGGGCGATTTTTTAAAAGCTTGGGGATGATGGCCCACTATTGCCCAACTTTGGTGAAAGCATTATTTCAAAAATGAAACACATGCGTTTTGTGACCTTCAAATGCTCGTACATCTTAACAGGACCTCACGTCCCAGCATGCTTTTAGTTAAAGTTATCAGAGAGCCTTTCTATCATTCCTGCCCCCCAGGCTCTCTAGTTGCAGGCTGCATTTTGTTAACGTAGCCAATAAAGGCAGAGATCAATCAAGTCGATGAATGACTGATCATGCCTACTTATCGGGGTTTATCTTATTTTGTTTACACA